>Ga0157374_10000487_pt1 | contig 35920 bp, 42 predicted proteins | sample M25metaG_FD_115308 | JGI IMG/M metagenome (GOLD analysis project Ga0157374, IMG submission 115308) | Miscanthus rhizosphere microbial communities from Kellogg Biological Station, Michigan, USA - M2-5 metaG | ecosystem: Host-associated > Plants > Roots > Rhizosphere > Soil | place: USA: Michigan...
TAAAGGAGAGCCCGTATCAGTACTAGCACTCGCCTGAATGGCGCCATTCGGGCCCCACAACTTAGGGTAGTTGATCAAGACGGTAAACAGCTCGGCATTTTAAGCCGCAGCGAAGCGCTTAGTTTGGCAGCAGAGCAAGAACTCGACCTAGTCGAAATTTCGCCTAATGCCAATCCGCCAGTCGCCAAAATCGTCGACTGGGGCAAGTACAACTACCAAAAGACCAAGCAGCAGCAAGCTAACAAGCGAGCCGTCAAAACGTTCGAATTAAAGCAGATGCGCTTTGGCCTTAAGATTGGGGATCACGATTTAGCGGTCAAGATGAAAAAAGTCACCGGATTTTTAGAAACCGGTCACAAGGTCAAAATCACCTTAGTCTTCCGCGGCCGAGAGCTAGCACACAAAGATATTGGCTTTAAATTGGCCGAACGAGTCATTGCCGACTTTGGGGAATCAATTGCTGTCGATCAGCAACCACAACTCAATGGCAAGCAACTGACGTTCGTCATCCGTGGTACCGGCAAGCCTGCCGCCAAGCACCAGGACGAGGCCTCAGAGGAATAAACCTCTTAAGATCATTAGGCAAAGCGTAGGAGAAACATTATGCCAAAGCTAAAAACCCACAGCGGCACCAAAGACCGCGTCAAAGTCAGTAAAAACGGCGTGGTTCGCGCCCGCAAATCGCACGCGAGTCACTTCTTGCAGAAGAAAACCGGCGCTCGCAAGCGCCTCATGTCTGGTCTGATCACTATGAATAAGTCCAACAGCGACAACATTAAGAAAAACCTAGGAGTCTAACAGATATGCGAGTTAAACGAGGCGTTCCTGCACACGCCAAACACAAGAAGATCCGCTCTGCCGCTAAAGGCATGAGCCACCCTAACCGCGTCAGCGTTAAGCGCGCCAAGCAAGCTGTTACCAAGAGCCTGCAGTACGCCTACCGCGACCGCCGTAACAAGAAGCGCGATTTCCGCCAACTGTGGAACGCCCGCATCAATGCCGCAGCACGCCTTAACGGCACTACCTACAGCAAGCTGATTGCTGGCCTCAAGGGCGCTAACATCACGCTCGACCGCAAGGTCTTGGCTGAGCTAGCCGTGAACGAGCCTAAAGCTTTTGAAGCAGTGGTTAAAGCCGCTAAGTAAATGGCGTAAGCTACTTGTTTAAATACCCTCCCTGGAGGGTATTTTTATTTGCCTAGCTTGAGCTACAACTTATTTACGCTTATAGTAAAAAGCGGATGTCGCAAAATACACGAGTAGTGCCGCTCGGTTATCAAAAAGAAAACACCCTGGGGTAGTCCAAGGTGTTTTCATATAGCCAGAAAGCCTGTAAGCCGGGTTCTGTCGAGATTGATCATCTATCTAGGCCTGTCGTTGCCAGCAGGCTCAAGCGGGTTCAAATTAGGCTAGCGGGAACTAATCCGGTTTTAAGGCCGGAACAAGGCCCCTTCCTTGCAGCAGACAGGGTTTACCTCTCTCCAAAGTCACCCGTGGAGACTACGGGCTCTTACCCCGCGCGTTTCATCCTTACCCAGTAAACTAGGCGGTATCGTTTCTGTGGCACTTTCCCTAGGGTTGCCCCTGGTCGCCGTTAGCGACTGTCCTTCCCTATGCTGCCCGGACTTTCCTCGTGGACATAAAGTCCACGCGACCAATCAGCAATCTGACAGTACTTATTATATCACTTATCCTATTCCACGCGCACCTCAAGACTTTTGGTCTGCAAGCGCGGCATCCATAGCTTTATTTACTTCTTCGTCGGCGATCTTGTTAAGTTCGCGCGGCACATGGTCAAAGGTCACTTTATCAAACTTCCTAGCCAGCTCTACGCACACATTGTGCACGGGCCATAGCTCGCGGTTCTTAATTTTGAATATATTTTTCATTTGGTTGATGACCAACATGCTATCCATGTACACATGTAGCTCACGAGCGTGATAGTCGTAAAGCGCACGTTCCATGCCAAGCTTGAGGGCTTGGTACTCCGCCTGATTGTTCGTTGTCACCCCCAAATATTGACCTGCTCTTAGCACTATCCGTCCGCCCATATCCAGCAGCACATAGCCACTAGCACTTGGTCCAGGATTGCCCCGCGAACCGCCGTCAGCGTATAAGTTTACCTCTGTTATAGTTGTTGTTTCTTTGTCTACGATTGCTTCCGTTTGTTCTTTTGTTGTGGCATTTACTAGAGTATCAATTGTGTTCGCCAGCTCGCGGTCGATATCCGCAATCTTCATCTTTTGCTCGTGGCTATTCAGCCAAATATCAACGACATTCTGCTCGTTCTGCCAGCGCGGATAATGATCAATCCGTTCCAGTGCCTCGTGCACGCGCACCATAAAATGCCAGGCTTCCTTAAAATCCCGAAAGATAAATTGTTTATAAAGTCCGTGTTTTGTTTCTTGCCACATGGTTATAGCTTATCATGCTGCAAGATTTGGTCACTCCAGATTGTTATGAATCTTACATTCTGGTTTGTTGACGCGTTAGAATCGGCTTTTGCGCCTTTTCTGAAAAACGTCATAGGCACGACTTACGACGTCCTGAGCAAGAGGGCTACCACCTCTACGCACTGTCATCCCGGGTTTGTCGCCTCCAGAATCTACTGCTAATGAGGATACTGAGTCACCGCCAAAATCTGTGACTTTAGGTTTAGCACTTGTGGAAGCATAAGTGTCATGCGCGCTCCCTGGTTTGGATTCATCATTCGTAGATGAAGTACGCTCAGACTCTGCGTCATTGCCCTTTGCACTAAACTCTACCCCCGCACCTTGCAACGCTGTGCCACCCGACGCAGCCACCACTTCCGAGACTCTATCGATAGGTGTCATCTCCCATTTTGCGACAGAATCATTATAATCCGCTTCTTCCGCCCCTTCGCTAGCAGAAAAAGGGCTACCAATCACTAGGCCACCATCAATGCGTTGATCGCCATGCACTACTCTACCTACGGTAACATTAGCATTTTCGCCTACATTGATCGTCCAGCCTGGGTGATCAGAGCTTTCATACATAGAGCCGCCTGGTAAGGTTATGGGACCATCCCCTTCAGGCTGATCCCAGGATTGTGATTCGTTAGGTTCTTGAGGAAAATTATCATATTGGTTTTGTTGTGGCATAGTAATTATATAATAGCATATAATTATTTAATGGTCAATAAAAGTATAATGATTAGACTGGCCTCGTAACAGCTATATACGCCCGGCGTCACAGCTAGCTCACAAATAAGTCAAGTGGATGAATAGGCCACAGATCTTCAGATCTGTGGCCTATTCATCCAAACCAAGCTTTTCTGTTCATGGTCGGGGTGACAGGACTTGAACCTGCGACCTCACGGCCCCCAGCCGTACGCGCTACCAACTGCGCCACACCCCGACAATTACAGATACAGCATACCATAAAAGCTTCTCTGGAGCATCTCATTCTAACAAGTTCGTAGAAACCTCAAAAGGCCCAAGCTCTACGCTCGGGCCCTGCTGAGTGCCAACGTGACTAACCTGAAAAATTCCAGGTGGGCATCCACACTCATAAACCACGGTCTATAAAATCAGGATTCCCTAATGATTAGTATTCAGTTAATCATTTGTCGGCGGAGTGCATAGGCACTCCCTGCTCAGCCCTTACAGTATAACTTACTATGCCGGTTTCCTTCCAGGTAGTTAGACAGCTCACGCGCCGTTAGATATAGTTGTTGTATATAGGTCTACGAATACAATCTGTTATGGAAGCAGATTTAGAACAAAACTATTGAGGTTTGCGATGATACCTCCAGCCCCGCCCCAAAAAATGAGCACAAAAATAAGAAAGAATCCATACGGTTCAATCTGCTGCATTAGCTCCTGAATTGATTCCGGCGCAAAAGCATACAGTACACGTGAACCATCCAGCGGCGGAATAGGGATCATGTTAAAAATAAATAAAGCAACGTTCAACTCTACAAAAAACACCAAGGCATTCTGTAAAAAGAGACCAAAAGTTACAAAGTGTAATAGCAAGGCAGCAGTAAACGCTAAAGCTAAGTTACTTAATGGGCCGGCAACCGCCAGCATGGCCGCGCCATATTCATCGTATTTAATACGATACGGATTAAACGGTACCGGTTTAGCTGCTAAAAATGGAAAATGGAAAATCAGTAAGGTAATAAGTGGCAGCAAAACTGTCATGACCGGATCAATATGATGCAGCGGATTAAAACTAACCCTGCCCCGCTCCATAGCCGTCGTATCACCTAACTTAAAACCAACGTAGGCGTGCATAAACTCGTGCACCGTAATAGACACCACCAAACAGATCAACGCTGTCAGTACATTGCCAAAGGTGAGCGTGTCAAACATTATTCTTTTAGTATACCAGCCTGGCGTAACACCGAGAATCGTACGCTAATCAAACAATTGACTCTTATCTGTTAATCAGGTACAATAAGTCCCTAGAATCTAAGGTAATTTATAGGATCAGTCATGCAAAAGTGTGAACTCACCGGTAAAGGCAAGCAGTTTGGCAATAACGTTAGCTTTTCGCAGCGCCACACCAAAAAGGTTTGGAAGCCAAATCTGCAAACCAAAACACTGGTAATCGACGGCAAGAAACTGCGGGTCAAGATCAGCACCCAAGCTATTCGTACTCTAAAGAAAAAGGGTCTTATTACAGCCTAAAGTTATCCTTGTACGATGCATAAAATATCCGCTCTTGTAAGCGGATATTTTATATGTTTACACTCTTCGGATTATTAGCCGCCAAACCAAATAAAAAAGCCCTAACCATATAGTCAGAGCTTTTTTATTGCAGTGTCATCTGTTATCTTGTTGTGTCTAGCACAACAAGTTGAGTCGTATCAGCAACTTCGCCGGGCTTAAATTGGAGCTTTGTAACACGTTCCTTAGGCTCCATGGCCAGGCCCTTAAGCGCATCCTCTAGTTCGGCCTGCGGCATCTCAAACTGCAGATTGTTGTCGTTGTAATGAGTTGGCACAACCAACTTTGGCTCGACTGCCTTAATCAGCTGCAAAGCGCCAGTGGCATCAAGTGTATAGCCATTACCGCCAACCGGGACGAACATGACATCCACAATTCCAATTGCCTCTAACTGATCATCAGTAAGCTTCGGAAACGCATGGCCAGTTATCAAAACCCGTACATCACCCCAAGTAATCTTATACATCACGCCGCTCTTTTTACCGTCTTCGTCCGTGTGTGCACGGGTTTGCAGCCCAAAAATAGACACATTGCTTATTTCGTACTCACCCGGCATATCCACTAGTAGCTTAGGTTTAGCTAACACTGGCCCGTGAGCACCCGTAAATAAGCAGATGTCACCATCTTTAGTGACCGTCTTACTGCCTAAAACAGCCAAATTATCATCAACAACTATCCGCACCTGCTTGTTACTAAGCACGATGCAGTTAGCACCATACAATTGCATATCCATAGCTAACCTCTACTCCCTTATATCTGTACTGTTTACATCTTACAGGCAAAGCCTTCGGCTTCAAAGAATTATTAAGCTTTTAGCTTGAGGCCTAGCTGAGCAAACCGGGCTTGTCGAGTAAGATTTGCTTCTTACTACGCAATACACTATCCATAAACCGGTCTTTAATCTGTAAACGATAGGTAAAATCATCAAGCGAAAATACAGTGTACCGCAAATCCTTGCCTTCTTGCCGCTCGAGTTCTGTCACGTATTTGGCAAGTGCGTTCTGATTGACATTACCGACAATCAGCACATCGATGCCGGTACTGTCATCCCGGGTAAATTGACCCATGAGTGCCGCAATTTCTACATTTCCAAGCGCCTTTAAATCTGCCGTTTCATCGGGTAGCGGCATCTCGGCCACTTTAGATGCTTTAGCAGCACGCCGGGGCCTGCCCGCACCGCCACCAAATATTTCCTGAAGCGGTGAGTAAAATTCATACCGCTGATTTACTTCGTAGTAAACCTTGTTATTGCTGGTGTCGCTGGTAATAATGCCAGTATTTAATAGGTTGGCAAGCTCGCGCCGCACCGAATTGATTTGCTCATCAATTTTGCGGGTAATCTCGCGCACATAGAACGAACGGTTGGGGTTGCTATAAAAAAGCTGCAGCAGCTTTACCCTCGTCTTGGAACCAAACAGCTGTTCAATCATGTTTCTATTGTAGCAGATTTTGGATTGGTCACTAAATGCTTTTGTTCAGAAACGTTGTAACAAGTTCTACAGTATAACTTCGGTCATAAATAGGTTGAATACTTGAATTTCGTTTAAACCACGTCCGCTGTCGTTTAGCTAGATCCATGGTTGACTTTATTATTCGTTGCCGCACTGCCTGACGTGTTAGGGCTGGCATGTCAGCGTCTTGGCCGACAGCGCTATCGCTAAACTCAATGGGTTCTGTACGCGGCAGGATAGTAGTTGATGCACCCTTACTATCCCCGCCATCGCCAGCCCCATCGCCAACTGTAAAATAATCGCGCCATTCGCGGTAACCAATGCCCTTCATCGGCTCCACATTCCAACCATAGTACAGTGCTAGCTCATGTACTTCATGTTCCAAACCTATTTCAAGCATATGATCCACACGTTTTGCGACACGCACTTTTAACTCATCTCGTGGAATAGTCATACCCAGCACTAGCGTATTTTCGCGCATTTTTTGCCTCGTCGGCAATACCCCTTCATTCTCAATATGACGAATAACGCGCCGTTTGTTACGTACATCAATATTGGACATGTCAAAGTTGCGAGCGTCTGCCAGTACTAGTAACTCGTCCAAATTTTTTAGATTTAGTTCTGCGCGTAAATTTGGCTCGTGAGGCTTCAAAAAGCTATAGTCGAACAAAACACTATCAACATACAGTCCGGTGCCGCCTACTAAGATGGGTACCTTGCCCCGGCTAGCGATATCCATGAGTGCCTGATTCGCCAGCCGCTGAAAAATTGCGGCACTAAAACCCTCAGTTGGATCAGCGATGTCAAGCAAATGATGTGGCACTAGGGCACGCTCTGCTGTGCTAGGTTTAGCTGTTCCAATATCAAAGTCCCTATAAACCGTCCACGAATCGGCACAAATAATCTCACCGTTAAACTTTTGCGCTAGCTCTAACGCTAGTGCTGATTTGCCCGAAGCCGTTTCACCAACAATCGCAATCAGTGGCGGCACTAAAATAGCCCCTGTTGACGAGGTTCATCCCCTGGCGGCCACCACAAAAGCGCACGTACATCCACGGCCATAGCAACAGTGTCCACGTGTACACCTTCTGCCTCCAAAACCTGCCGATGCCCTTCATGGCCGCCTGGATAACCGGCCGCTAAGCCGCCTTGCTTATTTACCACCCGCTGCCAAGGTAGATCTGGATCACCGAAATGCGCAATCCCACCAACAATTCGTGCCGCGCGGGCATTCCCGCAAAGCGCCGCCAACTGTCCATAAGTCATAACCCGGCCGCGCGGAATCTGCGCCACCAGCGCCTCCACTCGCGCCGCAAAACTGCTATCAAATTCGCCCATTAAAATACTCCGCCACCTCAGGCCAACCTTGGCAATATACTACGCCCGCCGGTAGGCTATCATGACGATTCCATGGATATGCACCAAATAGAATACCCACTGCACCGTGTGTATTTGCGGCTGCAGCATGTTTAAGGTGATCGTCAATCACGTAAGCAGCACCTAATTCTTTATATTGATCGCCCTTTGTCATCAGATGCAGTTCTCCAGTACTCCGATCACTCCGATCCCAAATGCCACTAAAAAGGATGTCGTCAAAAATGCCCGGATAGTATTGCTCAAGCCATGCAGTAGTCGACGCTTTTATAGATTCACGACGTGAGGTTAAGACTACCAGCCGGTACTTTGGCCGCAAAGCTTGGAGCGCTTCAAAAGCGCCAGGCATAGGTTTGTACGTTTGATGTATATCGTGCTTCCGCATGATAGCCGCCCGACGCTCCGTCTCTTCGTAATCCGTTCCCCACATAGTAGACCAATCTTCGTTATAGTCATCCATAGTAATACCGGCCGCAAAATGCTGATTACTAAAATCTACAAACGCTTGCACCGACTGCGCCAGAACGTCATCTAGGTCTACTACGAATAGTGGTTTTTGAGTCACGCCTCTACCCCTTTATTACAGGCTAGTTTTGCTAACACGGCTCTTAGCTTCGTTAGCTACGGTCTTTAAAAACTCATGCACTGTATAGCTTTTAGCCTCATCAGAAACAACTAAGTCTTTGCGAATACGTGGCACTAGTTCCCCGCCACCGATTTCTTTCTCGCCCAGCACAACTGTATAGGGCACTTTGCTTAGTTCTGCTGCACGGATCTTCTTGCCGACCGATTCGTTGCTATTATCTACGCCTACCCGCAGCCCCAAATCGCACGATTGAGCAACTATTGTATTCAAAAATTCTACCGTTTTCTCTTCTTGGTTAACTGAAATTAGTCGAATTTGCTCTGGAGCGTTCCAAACCGGGAACTTTCCTGCTGTGTGCTCAATATAAACACTTAGGAATCGCTCATGCGAACCCATAACTGCACAGTGCAACATCACAATCCGCTCCGCTTCACCGTCTTCGTTCGTGCAGGTTAAGTCAAAACCTTCTGGCTGATTAAAGTCAAGTTGAATCGTTGCCACCTGGTGTTCGCGGCCGATAGCGTCTTTAGCCATAAAATCAATCTTGGGACCATAGAAGGCTGCTTCACCGACACCCACAAAATAATCGGTGCCCACTTTAGCCTTCAAAATATTCTCTAGTTGTGGAACACTCGATTCCCACTTCTGGGCATCGCCAGCATAACCAGTCATGTTAGCTGGGTCATGTGTCGATAGGCGATATGCAAGATCGGAGAAACCAGTGCCCTTATAGAAGGTTTCAATAATATCCCACAACTTAAACGCTTCATCCTCTATCTGGCTGGTACGGCAAAAAATATGCGCATCATCCTGGGTAATAGATCGAACCCGGCTTAAGCCACCCAGTTCCCCACTCTGCTCATCGCGGTATACGACAGCCGTTTCCCGATATCGAACCGGCAGGTCCCGGTAACTGCGTGGTTGGCTGGCATAGATCTGTGCGTGATGCGGACAACTCATCGGCTTCATAGCAAACTCATGCCCTTCGCGGGTATCAATGTGAAATAGCTCGTCTTTGAATTTTGCCCAGTGCCCACTAGCTTCATATAGATCTTTCTTGGTAATGTGCGGAGTAGTAACTTGCTGAAAGCCGGCAGCATCCCGCAGCTCTTGCACAAAACGATCCAGCTCGTTTTTCAGCACCGTACCGCGCGGTGTCCACAGCGGCAAACCGCCGCCCACTAAGTCAGAAAATATGAACAGATCCAGTTCCTGGCCTAGTTTGCGGTGGTCCCGCTTTTTAGCCTCTTCCAGCATGCCCAGATACTGCCGCAACTCCTTAGGCGTTGCAAAAGCCACGCCATAAATTCGCTGCATCTGCGGGTTACCTTCTTTGCCACGCCAATACGCACCAGCCACACGCATTAACTTAAAGGCCCCAACTTTATTCGTAGCCTCTGCATGTGGCCCGCGGCACAAATCAGTAAAGTCGCCGTTGCGGTAAAACGATACGTTTTCAACCTTGCTGTCGCCTTGCGTGGCGACACCCAACATGTCAGCATCCAAATCTTTGGCGATAGTCGTACCCGCGCGCTGCAAGTCATTTAACAGCTCTTTTTTGTAAGGCTGCTCATTCTGCTCGGCCCACGTAATTGCATCCAGTATTGGCATTTCAATCCGCTCAAACGGCTCCCCCGCTTTGATGATCTGCTGCATTTCGGCTTCGATCCGCGGAAAATCCTCGGTTGACAGCTGCGCGCTGTCCAGATCAACGTCATAATAAAAACCGTTTTCCACTACTGGACCAACGCCCAGTTTTACGTTCGGCCAGATGTGTTGGATGGCGCTGGCCATAATATGTGCCAAGCTGTGGCGCATAGCATACAGGTTATCGGACTGATTTTGATCACTCATATTTCTTCTCCTTTTAGGTTCTGGGGTATCTGTTGCCTGTTTTTAAAATTGGTAATAAAAAGACGTGGAATGTACGCAAGAGTATTTCTTCTGCACACATTTCACGTCTCGGGCCCGTTCGCTTTTATCCGCTAGCGGGTGGTTCCACCGGACTTCTCCCCTGACAGGGGAGCGCTCGTACCAGGCATTTTACATCTGCCAGGTGGTGATGAAAGCTCCACGGTTGGTGAGTCCGTTTCAACACTTCAAGTCTTATTATACTACACCCTGCATTCACCGCACCCTTGATGTATAGACATAGTTATTTATTAGTGCTATAGTATGTTTTTTTAACATCATGACTTACCCAGATCAATATTCAGGTCCGCCAGAGAACGACCCCCAGCTTATTCAGGCATTGGGTGAAGTAGCCAGGATAGGCGCCAACCTCCCCGCGCCCTTGCAGGAATACTTTTTCGCAAAAGGTCTGGGCGAGGTAGCCTCGCACTTTGTTACGCCGGATACGGATTCGCCATCTCCCCCGAAGCCACGTGCAGAAACAACCAACGAAAAAACAGAACTCTCGGCAGAAGATCACACCTTTTTATATGATCTTTTTAAAACCGACAGTCCAGTACCAACCTATGTAAAAGCACGTCTGCTGCAATACGGTGCTACCTCTCATAACGGCGGTATAGTCGGACGATCTAATGCAGCATTCCGCGGCATATTACAAGCACGTAAGACACAAGACGAACGCGCGGGCAAAATGCTTGAGAGCACCCTCGCTGAGCTATCTTACGCATTCGCAGGCAGGAGCGACGTGCTTAAGGATGAAGGCATCCACCTCGTTACTAGCGTTGTCACCGGTCAGATTCCGGCAGTTTCCTATTCTGCTCCCGGGATCTCTAGCAGAAACTATCCAGCCCAAGCACTACCAAAAGACAAGCCGCTCGTGATTCTGCATACGCCACGTTATGTCTCCGACCTAGACCCAAGGGGCACCTCCATAGTTATAGCTTCCTTGATGGCGCCTGACCAGGCCGAGCACCTGCTAAGCCTTATACGCAAAGATCCATTCACCGTTCTGGAGACAGCCTTGTTGGCAGCTACTGCCACTTATCCTGACTGTCCACCGCTGTCAACCGATATGCGCAGGCAACAATGGCAGCGCGAGATGCCCAGGCACTTTAACGATTGGCGTGAGCGTAATGCAGGAGTCATCATTAGGCAGGGTTGGCCGTTTATAGACGAGATCCTGTCTAGTGATGAACGACTAGGCGACCCAAACTACAGAGAGCCATCCGCTCGCGAAGACCGCAGATTCTAACAGTAACGGCTTGGGCAGTTTCAAAATTGTATAGTCCAGCCCTTAAGCTGGTATGCTGCTAGCTTTCGAAACAAGTGTGATTTCTAATTATAAAAACAGCTTAGATGATCTCGCAAATTCATCTAAGCTGTTTGCTCGATAAAACCTCTCGGCAGAACCTCGCCTCACAAAAAGAAGTATACGGGACCTGGCAGTATTTGGCTAGTACTTTTTTGCAGTTTATTTTGCCCTGCCTGTGGATAATGTGGAAAACTATTTTTGGGGTTTTATGCTCTTGGTGATATACCTTTTCTAGCCGGATGTGGCTAGCTTGTTACGGCCCCTGTTAGACGTTGATCTTACCGCTAAGTTTGGAACGGAACACAATTTGGATGCTCCAACGCTAGGTCGTAAAATAACAGGAAATAAGGGGGGCGATTACAGGATAGCGGACTTCGTCCTCTTCCGGAACATCATGCTTGAGCGTAAACCTCTGCACGTGGTTTCTCTCTTTTGCTTGCAGCAAAAGTGCGACTCGAACCCCTGTCGCTCCAGCCAAAATAAAACCACCCCAACAGGGGTGGTTTTATTTTGGTGGGCGATATAGGATTCGAACCTATCACCTCCACAACGTCAATGTGGCGCTCTAGCCAAATGAGCTAATCACCCCTAGGAGAACAGCGACAAAACCTACGGTTTTTTCTCGTCGCGCCAGGTCGCGGAATAAATCCGCCGACTTGGACTGCTCTTTTTCCCTTGGGCTACAGGGCTGCGGGATCCTAAAAGCTGAGAAGTACTATACTTGATTAACCCCTATAAATCAACCCGCTTTCTATGTGATCACCCCTGTTATTATGCTTGTGGTTGGCTGGAAAAAGTATTGACATAGCATTTTGGCAGTAGTAACATAGGCGAGTTAAACGAGGTGTTTTGGTTGAGTACCAAACAACGAGCAAACTCGCTTGCGAGTTTTGAGTTGTTTTATGAGGAGCTCCCGGCTATTAAGCGCGTCACCCGCGTTCGCCGAGTTCGAGCAATTGCATAAAATAGCTTAAGAGAACAGTTAACGCTAAAAGAAAATTACGGGCCGAAGATCCAAACAATCTTCGGTCTTTTGTATTTTACAACGAAAGTGTCACGTCAACCTCGCTAATTACCCTGTTATTTCAGCTGTAGATCTTTTTCCCGCTTTATACCCACAATCTACCTTCAGTTTTCCACTGGAAAAAACTCCAGGGTTATGACAACATATAGATATGGTTTGTATATACTGCGGCAATAAAACTCAGGTAACTAACTCAAGGCATCAAAAGCGCTTAAATCGTGGCTGGCGACGCCGTGAGTGTCTGACCTGCCATGCCATCTTCACCACTATTGAGGAGGCCGACTACACTAGCAGCCTCATAGTGCGTTCAAGCGCCGCCAAACACGGGCCAATCAGCCATTTTAGCAGGGATAAGCTGTTTGTGAGCATCCTGAAAGCTGTAGGACACCGAGAGACGGCCCTAGAGGATGCTAGCGCCCTCACCGCCACAATTACGGCTAAATTACTGCTAGGTGCCCCTGACGCAACGATAAGCCCAAACACCATAGTACAAACAGCTCTTGAGACACTCCGCCGCTTTGACGTGGTAGCGGCGATACAATACGAGGCCTATCATAAATAGCTTGTAACTCCTTCGAGTACGCTTAACTAGCCTTCGGCATGCATATCGTGCGTTTTGCCGGCCTCAGTGACGACCGTCTTGGCGGTCGCATCGAATTTTGTTAGATACCACTTAAAAACCAAGCGGGTCTGCGAATTAAAGGCAGCCAGTGAGTTATAAAATAGCGTTGTCAGTGGGAAATAGATCCATTGTATTACCATAAATACCGTCCGATGGTGTTTGTAACGGGCTGGCTTGGGCGGCAAGGTGCGCAGCGCCATAAATACGGTAACAATCAGTGCTAAGATGCCCACAGTTTGCACCCGGCTGACAATCAGCGGTAACTCGTTAGCGGCAAGATTGTTGGGATGGAACCGCACTGGTACAAAACCACTTGCCAGTACTAGTATCGGGCCCACTGCCCAGGTAACATGCCCCTCCAACAAGCGCCAAAACTTTGTCCATAGATCAATCTTAGATATCTTGTTCTTGCGAAAGAAGCCATAGCGAGCCACGTAGGCCACATCGGATGCACCATATGTCCAGCGGCGTAACTGCACAAATTGTGCCCGCAGTGTTTTCCGGTAATTTTCGGAGAGCACCGCATCTTGCCCGATTGGCAGATTGAGCGGCAACACCCGGTAATTTCCCTGAAAGGTAAAGTACGAGCGCCAGAATTGGTGGCCGTCTTCGACTACAGTGCGCGAGGACCAAAAATCCGTTTCGATCAAGGCGGCCATGGGCTGCGCATGAGCCGAAAAGTTGCGCAGCGCATGCAGGCGCAATGAAACCACCAGATTAAACAACGAGTTACCCGTAGCAATCACCCGCATCGGCGCCGGCGCGTCCCAGATATTGTTCGTATATAGCGCCACCGGTTGGTAGGAGGCGTGAATTGGGTCTGGGGCTGCCACATAGGCATAGCTGAGGGCGTTTAAATAGTTCTTGTCGGGACGGTTATCGGCGTCAAGTGTAGTCACCATAACCCGGACCGGGTCAATCTTATGGTCTTCCAGGTACTTCTTGAGTGTGCGGCCGGCAAAGTTGATGTTGCCGCCCTTGCCTAAAATTTCGCCGGGCAACACCGGATGTTTCACCGCCAGCACATCCATGAACACTTTTTTCTTTTTGTAGTCTTTTTCGATGTCACGCGCCAGCTTTTCAGTCTCTTCGCCAGCTCTGCCTTCGTAAGCCAACACAAAAATGACTTTTTTCATATCGTAGTCGCTAGCAATAACCGACTCAATTGTCGGCTGCAGCACCTCGCGTGATTCTTTGTAGGTAGCAATAATCACCGCATGAATTACTTCGCTGGGAGGCATCAGCAGCGGCTGCGTTTTGCTGCGCTCAATTGCATTTAAATGCCAGGCTGGGCGCTTTGTATGGTCGCTGGGCGCTTCACCGGCTTCGAGTTCTTTCAGCATCTTACTCCATGGCATTTTTTGGTGTTCACGCATTACATGATGACCATGCAACGCGCGCACCGCCCCTGCAACACCGCGGGCAAAGTTTACCAGCAGGTAAATGAAAATAAAGACAGCTGCCAGCGTGACGTTAATCAGACTAAGTAAAATCGGCAGCAAAATCATGAAGTACGAGAGCAGCCCGGGCAGCATTTCAAAAAAACGATACCAACCGTGACGGTCTTGTTCATACGGGATTTCATACCGCGACATATTTGCTCTTAGCGCAACACCAAAAGTGAGTTGCTAACAAAAATTAAGAATAATAAGAGAACTATCGTGAGCGCCAAAATGGCCATGCAAAGCTCTCGGCGCACCCGGTAGGACCGGTATGCCAGCACCAAGCCCATACCGAACATAAGCAAGGCCGCCGCTATAAAGCTCAGCACATCACTGAGGGTACCAGTGGTGTAGCGGTCAATACCAAGCGATGCCCGATACGAAACAATATAATTACCGCCTCCGGGCACACTGCCAAGCCGCAGCAATATCAGCGCTATAGCCGCCAGAGTCAAAAACGACATCACGCTTACTAGCAGTAAGGTGGTTCTATCCTGGAGAAAATGCTTGTTTGTTGCCATTGGTCTTGGTCTATTGTATCAAATTGCTGTCTACGCAGTGAGCGCTAAATTACACATTTATCGCCATGACTACCAGCCCCACTAACATACTGCCAATGCCAATCCACTGCTTCCGCGTAACTTTTTCCCTAAAAAAGATCATTCCCAGCAGCACCACCGGCAAAACTGAAGCTGCTTTAATTGAGCCGACATAGGCCGCGTTTGGAGCCGTAACTTTTGCCTGGTAGGTTGCCAGCATATTGATTGTGTAAGTAATCGCTACAATAATCAGCGGCCAGACATGCATTTTAGTACTCGTCCCCAAACTTTGCCAATATGCCCTGATGCTGTGGCGCCGGGTTTTTAAAATTACCAGTGATATCAAAATAACAAATGGTACTGTAAGCAGCGAGGTATAAAAATTGTAGCTAGTAGGGTTGCTCATGCGCAGCATTTTTACCTCAATATTCGAAAACCAGCTGCAGACGAAAATTGCGAGCATGATGAGCATAAACGCCTTGCGATGCACAGCCGAATCACCTGTTTCGCGTTTCCTGGCTTTAGCGATGATGTACGCGCCGAGCATAATAAAAGCTGAGCCAACCACCCCAAAAACCGAAGGTACCTGTCCCAAAATGATATAGGCACCGACTAAATTGCCGACTGAAAATAATGTCATCAGCGGTGCCACAAAACTGAGGTCAGCGATTGCTATGGCTTGGTAATAGCAATAAAGATATACCGCCTGCAGTGCCACATACAGCATTAACAGCTGCCAGAAGTAGCCAGGCAGCTCACCAGGCCAATAAAATTTAGCAAAAAACAGTGAGACTACTATAAGCGGCAAGGCCACGCCCTGCTGCAGCCACGCCATAGCCATGCTATCAATGCCCGTTGCCGCCTTCTTTTCAGCGGTGCGGCGCGACGACAGCATCAGCAGTGCCAAAATCGAAAGGACAAACCACATGAGCCGTTACCTGTCTACTTCTGCCGCGCAATAAATTGCATTAAGGCAGCAAGAGATTGTCCATCAGAAAATGTGCCATCCATGATCATCCGCATAAGTTCCACTAAAGAGACTGCCTTAATGGCCCGAATTGCCTCAAAATCTTCAAGTTTTTGTTCACCCTTTTCGAGGCCCTCAGCCAAATAGACATACTGGATGTCTTTCATAAAGCCATTATGCGATGGACCATATGAGCCGAGCGCTGTCCACTTCTTGGCACTCATACCAAGTTCTTCTTTTAGTTCACCCTTTGCGGCTTCAAGCGGTGATAAACCAGCGGCGAGCCCTCCCGTCGGCAACTCCCATTGCCATTTTTGCGTTGGGTAGCGAAATGATTCAACAAGGTAGATTTCGTTATCTTCATTAAGTGCAATAATAAACACACCGGTTCCACCGTCAATAAAGCCGTAAATGCCTTCCTTGCCGCTTGGCATCTGCGTCTTGTCTTCATACACTTTCAGCCAAGGATTTTGATAGACAACGCTGCTGCTTAGTGTTCGCCAGGGTTTATCGTCTTGTGTCATAAAGGCATTATACGCTGAACGTAAAAGAGCCCAGTACTTAGCATGCCACTTGAGTTGTAGTCGCACTTTTCAATCGGTAAGATGGTGTCACAATGGTGCGGGTAAGGAGAGTCGAACTCCTATCTCAACCTTGGGAAGGTCACATAATAGCCGCTATACGATACCCGCAGCGTAAGCATTACCCGCCAAAGTAGTCAAATCGTGGAAAGATCAGAATTTATTTCTGGTCTTTGCGCTACTCTTCCGAAAAAGAGCAGCCAGACAAAATGTATTCCATTTTGCCCGCGCGATGAGAAAAAACCGGAGGTTTTGTCTTATAAGCCTGGAGCCACCTGCCGGGATCGAACCGGCGACCTACGCGTTACGAATGCGTCGCTCTACCAACTGAGCTAAGGTGGCATATTGAAAGCTCCAAAAACTTCCCATCCCTGACCATGTCAATTATACAGGCAAGCCACCGCCTGTTACAACAGATTAGCCTGGCAGTGTACAATAGAAACTATAAGGAGTTTCTTAAGGATATGTTAAAAGACTTTAAAAAGTTTGTACTGCGCGGCAATGTAGTCGACCTGGCTGTTGCCGTAGTAGTCGGCGGCGCCTTTGGTGCGGTTGTTACGGCGCTAGTACGCGACTTTATTACACCGCTAATTGCCGCAGCCCAGGGTCATCACGACTTTTCTACTCTATATTTTAGTGTTCATGGTGCCCGGTTTATGTACGGCGACTTCGTAAATGCTGTCATATCATTCTTGAGTATTGCTAGTGTCGTGTTCTTCTTTGTGGTGCAACCGTTGAACAAACTGATGTCTCACCTAAAGCCCAGCGACGACATCGAAAAGCCTGCTGAACGTGCCTGTCCCGAGTGTCTGAGTGCAATTCCCGCCAAAGCTACCCGTTGCAAATTCTGTAGCGCCAAAAGTGCTCCGTCTAAGAAGTAGCCGTTTTTACGGAACGGCGGATGCCAATAAACGACACCAGGCCGCCAGCAGCCATAAGCAACGCAATCACCCATAGCACTCTATGAAAACCAGCAAGTGTTAGATACGGCCCCGTTATAACTCCGGCCAATGCGATAGCTATCAAACCTGCTACTCGCGATACCGCATTATTAACTGCTGAAGCTACGCCAGCATGATGTTCGTCAATATCACCCAAGACTGCCGAGGTGAGCGGCGCAACGGTCATACTAAGCCCCAGCGCAAACACTAGTACACCCGGAAATAGTTCAATCCAGTAATGAAGATGGGGTTGAACCTGCAGCATGAGCAAAAAACCGATTGCCGCCGTCAGCGGCCCGGCCGTCATAAACGGTCGCGAACCATACTTCCCCGCTAATGCTCCAAACCTTCGTGACAGCAAAAACATCACTACTGTTACTGGCAGTAGTGCCAGCCCCGCCGCAAAGGCCGTATAGCCCTCAGCTTGCTGTAAAAATATGGTAATAACGAATCCCGAGATCGATAAACCAGCATAAATTGTCGCCGTTGCAGCATTACCAAAGCTAAAATTACGCACCGTGAACAAAGAAAGGGGTAACATTGGCCGCGCCGTCCGTGTCTCGTGCCAGAAAAATGCCGCCAGTGCCACGAGTCCTGCAGCCATCGGCAACCAGATAATCGTCTGGCTCCACTGGTAATTAGGTCGCTCAATCAGCGCAAATACTGGTCCGCCGAGCCCCAGCACACACCAGACCGTTCCGGCTAGATCAATCTTGGTCGATTCACGTACTTGCTCAGGAAAATCCAGAAGCTTTAGCAACCACAAAGTGATAGCTATTGGCAGCACATTGATCGCAAACACCCAGCGCCACGACGCAGCATCGACCAAAAACCCGCCAACTAATGGCCCAATAATAAACGAGATCCCCGTCCAAGCCGTCCAACTACCAATCGCCTTACTCTGCGCCGAACCCTTAAAGCTAGAGATGATCAGCGCTAGCGAACTTGGTACCAACAGCGCCCCCGCTACCCCTTGTAACGCCCTGGCCAGCACCAGGACCAAACCACTTTGGGCAACAGCGCACAAAATTGAAGCTATGCCAAACGCTATAAGTCCAATAGTTAAGATACGTTTGCGTCCAAGCAGATCGGATAGCGAGCCGGCAATTAAAATCAGCGCCCCTAAGGCAATTAGATAAGCATCAACTACCCATTGCTGTACCGCAAGACCACCACCTAAATCACGAGAAATTGCCGGCAAGGCCACATTCACTACCGAACCATCCAAAAAAGCCACGAACGAAGCTAAGATACTCACCACTAAAACCAACCGTTGTCTCGTCGTCATGCTAACAGTATACGGTAAGAGCGGCCAGCTTATACCGCAAAAAATAGCGCCAGCGCCATTGCAACCAACCCTACGTCCCGAAATGTAATAATCATATTGGCAGGATTAGCAAAAATAATCCCGAAAAGCATCACAGCCGCCAACAAAGCAGCGTATCGCACAAATTTTCCGCTCACCAACCACACAGCAAGCCCTAACTCCGCTACAGCGAACACTTTCATGACAACAGATACATAAGAAACGGCCGCCAAGAAATGCGGCAGATAGCCCACCCACTCATTAGGGTCTTTCAGCGACGATACACCGGCATATGCAAAGACGAAGCCCAGCCCTAGCCGTAGTAGTAATTGAGATACAACAGGATTGTGCAGGTCTTTTGGCTTAAGCATATGCGTTTATTGTAGCGCAAGTAGAAAATTTTTAGGAACTTGCCACGACATAAGCATCTTGTGGAATAATCACGCTATTGTTACCATCCATGTAAAGCCTTACTGCCAGCAATAAACAACAAAACACCCTCCTAGGAACAAAATGAGCGAGAACCCAACCCAAGATCAAGCAGTGCATAAAGGAGACGCTCCGATTGACTACGGTTTTTTGAACACCCCTGAGGCTTTGGAAGCTTTAGGCGGCGGCGAGGAAACATATCAAGCTTACATCGGGGACAAGCTTGATGAGCAAGCAGCAGAAGTGTTTGCCCGGCAGGGTCCGGCCGGTTACGAGCGTTTTATGAGGCAACGGAATAGCGCTATTGGCAGCACTGCAGTACGAAATACAAAAAATACAGAAAGCATGCCGCGCGCTACCAGCGGTGAGACCGTAATCGGCAAGCCCGCCGCCGAGACTGTTTTTAAGGGTGTGTACAATGCGCTTACTTATGATCTCAAACACAAACCGACACGGAAAACCCTTAGAAACGGCCAAGAAGTAACGGTCACTACCAATCCTTCGCTTGAATTCGCAACTCCCTACTTTGACAGTGCTAAGGATACGGCTGCACCTTTAGCTAAACAAACTCCTGATTTTAGGAGCACTTTTGTCCAAGATGCCAACGAAGAGGCGCACAAAGTCAAAGCATATCAGGGCCGCCCAGATTTAATAGCGCAACGGCTTGAAAATGCTCGGCACCTTACAGCAGGCTTCTTAAACAGAGCCGGGCAGATGAAAAGACGCGGCGAGGCTGATGACCTTACCATCAACCTATTCCTGGACCGTATAGAATACGCAAAAAGCTTGGCTCGGGGCTACAATCAGGTAACCAAAAAAACGGACGAAACTATGCCGCCAGAGGCTGCAAACGAAAGATATGCTCATACTCTTCCCATCCTACTTTCCGGCAACCCTGATAGAGCACAGCAAACTACCGGTCCGTTTGTCCACGTCAACGTCAAAAAACATCAGGGCTCTAGCTACGACACAGTGGAGCGTTATTACATTTCACCCAAGCTAAATGGTCAGCCCGAGCGTGTAGTCCAAATATGGACCGAGACCCTGCAGGATATGGGACTAGATAAAGAGCTATACTACAAGGTTTCAGAAGGTATAGCACTCCGCTACGACTTACTGATTGCCTACACATCTTCAAAGCCAGGCGATAAAGAAAAAATGAAAAATGCTATCCAAGAGTTCAGTAGGCGCTGCCCGCCAGAACTGTTAAGCAAAACAACTTTACCGACCGGCGCTGAAATTGTACCAGGCGTAGCCAGGACACCCGAGCCAACCGAACTTAATCGGCTTCTACGATATAGAGGCAAGAGTACTGTATCGTATAACGAATTCGCCTGTGCCCTGACAGATTTAGCCTTCCGCCGCGCCAGCTACGATTTCATAAAACAGGGCCGCAGCCCTAAAGACGTGACGCCCAAAGAGCTAGCTGCAGCAGCAAAACCTTATTTTTCACAAATGGTCGCGCTTAGCGGTATAGATCCAGTTACCATGGAAAGCTTCCCGTCATAGCTAGCCTTGATGTCTTAGGGTGTTTTATCGCATTACTGCTTTACTTAGCAGCACGTCGACGTTCTTGTTCTGCAGTATAGGCGCCAGCCGCAGCATCACTGATAAGCCAAGGCGCATCAGGGCGTACACCTGCCTCTAGGCAAGCTTCTTCCCAAGTTGTGGCGTTTACCACGCCTCCGTTTGCATCCAGTACTTTTCCTAGCTGACGCATCCGTGAGCTATGAGACCCGCCATCAATACCACCGATCGGTTCCTGGACATAACCCACATGTTTCGGATCGATAGTACCCACTGCGCCCTGCAGAGGATGTTCAACAGAATTCCAAATGTCAGGATATTTAGGGTACAGCTCCTCGAATATCTTTGCCATTGGTTCGGGATCCCAGGTATAGACATTGCAGCTATCGTAATCGTGATCTTCAACCTTAAGAGCCATCGACAGTTCCTGCTCTGCCGCAAGTTTGTGAACCTCAGCCATAAACTCTTCAGCATGCGCCTTCTTTTCGTCTGTCGATAAATCCAAAGAGGAATAGAACTTGTAGCGCTCAAGCGGTCGTTCTGTAACTAATTTACCGACATTCGCACCCGTTTCAACCGCCTTGGCAAATCCCATGTTAAATGGGATCCGGCCATGTTTTTTTGTGTCATAAACAAATTCATGCACTACCTTAGGGTGAAAGGCATTTGAAGCTTCTGATAGGTTTAAATCCCCGCCAAAAACACTTGCGTACCCTCGTTCCTGAGCAGCCGCAAACAAACTAGTTGTCTGTAGCTTGTTTAGATAGCCATCAACTTCTGCGGTTTCAACTGGAGACTCGGGTGATGAATCAGCCACAGAAGAGGCTTCCTTGTAATCAGCTTCCGGGCTTACAGCGCGCTTGACGGCAGCAGCACCAGCTATACTGCCATCATACCTGCGTCTCATGAACTCGGCGTAACCATCAGGACCTTGACGGGCGTACACTTCTGCGCCCGCTTTATCGAGTTCACTTTCAACGTATGCTTGATACGTTTCTTCGCCGCCACCTAAAGCTTCTAAAGCTTTAGGAGAATTCAAAAAGCCATAATCAACATCTAGTTGATTATTCGGGCTATGGTTTTGAGAGCTGTCCACATGCATTGTTTGTTCCTAAAGATTGTTTTTGTGTTTTTATAAAGCTAATGCTTGAGTAATACATTATCATACTATTGCCTATATTTCAATATCCTTTGTCAACATACAATGTCCCGCAAAAGGGTCACGTGCGATAAAGGTTACCATTTTCTTTTCCAGCATTTGATATCTCTTGCCGGCAAATGAATGAAAGCTCATACTTTATAAAAGTATGTTTGGCTTTAACTGGGTCGATCTAATCATTCTGTTTCTGTTGACTATAACAGTTATAGAAGGGCTGCGCATCGGTGTTTTGTCGCAACTTTTTATCATTACCGGCTTTTTCACGACATTATTTATTAGCGGGTGGCTATTCCCTCATCTAGTCAGGTTTCACGATCCGACGCTGCGAACTACCGTTAATACAACGCTAGTGCTTTTGACTTCGGCCTACGTTGGAGTACGCAGCTTTGATTTGGGACAAAAAATTCACTGGTCATTTCGGTTTGGCAGTCTGCGAAAAGACCACAAATTGGAAACCGCCGAAACAGTACTGGGTAGCTTGCCGAGTCTAGCGGCTGGCCTTATTTTGGTGTGGCTGCTTGGTGTTGCGATTGGGAGACTGCCTTTTGTGGGTTTGAGTAACAGCGTGAACGACGCTCAAATTGTGCAGCTGCTTACCCGAACATTGCCGCCAGTACCGGCCGTGTTCGCCGAATTTGACAGTCATATTGATCCCAACGCTCAACCTTATGTGTCTATGCGATCTAAGCCACAGGCCGATTTCAACTTTGATGCCCAAATTGTGCAGTCGGCAGCAACCAAAGCAGCACCGTCAATGGTGCGGATTACTAGCTTTAGCTGTGGCGGCATTGTTCCCGGTTCAGGATTTGTAATCGCTCCAGGGCTTATCGCAACTAATGCGCATGTTATTGCCGGCTCGCGGCGGCCGATCATTAAATATAACAATGCCAGTTATGAAGGGGTGCCGATATATTTTAATGCGCTGCTTGATCTGGCAATTCTGCGGGTCGCCGGATTCCATGCTTCGTCTCTAGAGCTTCTTTCTGCCCGCGCAAAACTGGATACTACAGTGGCCGTGCTTGGCTATCCCAGCGGCAACTATCAAATTAGGCCGGGCATTATACGCGACACCCGGGCAACCGCCGGCACAAACATTTATAACTTAGGCAGTTTTGACCGTGGGGTTTATGTGGTACAAGCCAGCGTTGACTACGGCAGCTCTGGCGGACCGATTGTTACGGAAAACGGCCAGGCAGCTGGCATTATCTTTAGCAAATCAACCACCACAAAGGATACTGCCTACGCGCTTAGCGCGGAGCATATTAGTAGCGCCTTGCAACGAGTTAAAGCATCTCATACGCGTGTCAGTACCGGTGCTTGCATGGTTGAGTAGTGCCTGAAGCGGGCCGCTACTGCGCAGGCATAAGGTTATTTTTAGTAAAGCCGCTCGGAACGCAGAGCCTCAAATGCACCGCCAATCCCACCGCGAGCTTTCAGTGCTTCGGGATCTTCCTTGGCAACCGGTAAGACATGGACGTGCGTATGATTAATCGTTTGGCCAGCCATAGTACCCTCATTAAAACCCACCGTTTCTTGGCCGGTATACGTAACGCCCACGCTAGTACAGAGCGCTTGCCCAGCGTCTTTGTAGATTGCAAATAACTCAGCCGCTTCTTCGGCGTTCAGTTTACTTGGCACGGCGACGTGACGTTTAGCAATAAGCATACCGGCTGCCTGTTTGGTCCTTTTTCGTTTTGCCTCCGGCTGCAAAACAAGCCACCAGTTTTTATATTCCTTGACGACACGATCTGCCGGGTCATTACTAATAGGCATAGTTGCATCATCAATACAGAAGATACAGGTGCTGTTTGTTCTAGCGGTCATAGCCCTAATCATAGCAAAAATTCTACTTAAAGTGGGTCTGCTAGCAAGCTATGGGGTGCGCGCTAATGTATTCACTGGCTCGCATAAGTCCCTCAAAACTTCCGCCATCCATATACTCACCGCCAACCGGGTGAACCTTAAAGCTATAGCCTGCAGCTACTGCATTGTTAATCGGATACGTAATGTAATGCTCTGCACTACCGCGATTTTTAGCCATTTCGGCCCCGAGGTACGGCCAAATTGACTCAGACAGGAGGTACCGGCTGATATTAGCCACTGGCTGTTCAGGCACTCGCTCTAGCGGTGGCTTTTCATCAATGCCGAGCAGCTTGCCGCTTGCGTCTGACTGCAATATGCCATACTTAGGGCCCTCTTGTCGCGAAATTGGTTTGCCCATAATGACATGATCGGCGTCTGAACTATTCCACGTCTCGATAGCAGCACCCAGTTCTGAGGTACCATCTTGCCGGTAGACAAAATCGTCACCGCCCATAAGCGCAAAACGCGTTTCGCCCCTTAAATAATCTTTGGCAAGAAACGGCGGAAACGCGGTTCCATATTGGGTTAAGGGCTGAATTATATACTCGTATTTTACGTTGAATGCCGCACGCCGTGCCAACTCTTCTTCCAGAATGTCATCTTTTCCAAGTTGTCTAAGCTGCTCTTTTAGGTCTTGGTTGAGGTGTTCAAAGTATTCACTGAGCTGAACTTTTCCACGTTCGGAGGTTACAAATATGATGCGCTCAATGCCTGCCCGCGCACAATCTTCCACCATAAAATCAATAACCGGTCGGCTTTGTGTGCCTGCATAAATTGGCATCATGCACTTTTCAATAGCAGTAGTACACGGAAAGACGCGACTGCCAGCACCCGCGACTGGCATAATCGCCGTCTTGATATTCATAGTAAGTCATTATGACAATTATATAGAAGACGATCAATGTCAGATCCAGCCGAATACCATAAGCCGTAACGAAGGAAACTTGAATCTATTTTGCCGGAGTGGGCTCTTCAGCTAAGGCCACAAACTTAGGAGCTGTCCTAACCAGGATATCTCCCTGCTCTATGAACCCACGTTTTTCATAGTACCGCTTTAGCGTATTGGTAGCCTCCAATGCAGGTATACTTATAGTAGCGATCCCGCGTGCATCAGCCTGAGCCAGCCGCTCGTCAATAATCGCTTTGCCAATGCCACGGCTTTGGTAGGCAGGCTTAACAACAAAGTCCCCCATCTCTGCATTGCCATCGGAATCGTAGATGAGCCCCCCATACCCAACAAGCTCGTTAGTATTGGAGTCCCGTACTCCTATCTCTATTGATTCATACCCATCTTCCTGAAAGTCTTCATGTGTACGCACAAGCTCATATTCGTTTGTTTCCTTGCCTATGTCTACGGTCCGGAACAACGAAGCTAATTCAGACAGACCTATACTACCGGCATCGGCAAATTCAAAACCGTTAGGCAACACTGCATGATCAGGCGTGTTTACTTCTGCTGTACTCCTTAGGGCAGCAGTACCAAGTGGTATATGCCGCCGACCCGCTGCTAGCTCACTAGCAGTAAGTGTTTCAAGTAGGGGGTTTGACTCTGACATTTTTGTTTTAAGTTACATAAAAACAATACCATAAAGGTTATGCTTAGTCAACTCTTAGTAGCCCCGTGTGGCGACAGCCTGCCACCTCATGATGTTCGTAGGATTGAACTGGTATTTGGGATAACAAAAACTGGTCCTGACGCTTAGGAAGGCTCTTGATTTACTGTCTGTCGCAGACCAAAATCCGAAACAGTAGACCGTAATAAAGGAGGCCGGGAACTATTCTAGTAGTTGACATAAACCATCGTTAGCTAGATTGTTTTTACCATATACCGGCCTGCTCTTTTCTTGTAATCTAAATCCTCGTAAAATTGCATCGCATCAGGCAGTGATTGCAACCCAACTTCTTTTGCGCCCTGCTCTTCAGCCACAGTTTCAACGTATCCTACAAGGTCCCTGCCGAAACCTTGACCCCTGGCTTCAGGAATAACCGCTAAAGCATGGATTACGGCTTCCTGCGAATCCACTCCATAGGCTATAAAACCCTGTACACGCCTAGGATCAGCCAATAATACAGCCACTGCTATCTCAGATTCGCTTAGCTCTCGAATGGCCATAGGCACTGCATCCGGTGAACTCAGATCTTCTTCATATACGTGCTCTGCAGCCAATTTCATTGCTTCAAGAAATTGATCCGGCTGAGGGTTGGATATAATCTCAATCATAAAAAAACAATACCATAAAATTGTTATTATTTCAAATTCCGGGCCGTGGTTGGGCGGATATAGAACCGCCCTGCTATAACTGATCAACCAAGTCAAACCTAGGGACAGTCTCGCCCTCCCATCTAACAGCCATGACCCAGTCACTTACTGGTCGGATGAATTGAATTTCTTTACCGTACAATGCTTTGTAAATTACCGCCGGCTCATTTGTTGCTTCAGTTATAGCCAATGCCATAACTTTATAGAGATTGCCTTTATAGTGACGGTATCGCTTGCCAATTTGTATCATCGAAGTTGCATAGTCTAAGCGATCCTGTAGTTCCGCTTCAGTAAGTTTTTCTTCCATGTTTCAAGTATAAACAAAACCTCTCACGAATGAGAGGTTTTAAACATAAGCTACTTGGCGGGCCGTGCTTTGCAGATATGGAGCGCCGGTACAATCTCTAGCCCTGATTAGGCTCAAACCACGCTTCAGCGCCACTACCCCCGAACAATGTCGCAGTCATTACACCAAGAGTAGTAATGCCGGCGCCAAACCTTGCCATATCACGATCTGTACCTTCTGGCATCCCCATTAAGGCTTCGTCAAATGCTCCGCTTAATGCTTGCTGACTTGAAAGCAATCCATCGGCTGCCTCCCTCTGGTCCTCTAGCGTTGGAGGCTGATCTCTATATCGTGATGCAAGTTCAAGGCTACCTAGATCCATTACCGGAGCGCCGCCCTCTGAGGCTTCGTCAATAAGATACAGTCCAAGAATAGCGCCACGATTAAACGAGCGAACATCTCCACCATTGTGTTGCACATCAGCACCGGCGTAACCTACAGCATGCGAAAGAAAAGGATTGCCCTCTGTCAGCCTATGGTCGGCTATATCCAAAAGTTGTTCTCGCGTAATCCCCTGTTGACGTATGCCAGATGCTATTTGGCGTAGCCGTTGCTCATCCAAATTTAGGGTATTAGGGCCCTGTTGCGGCAGGTCAAAGTCTCCGCTAGGACGGGGCGCAGGAAGGCGGTCGTAGTTTGTCATAATATATATTAGCATAAAAGCTTTAAATACGCAACATTGTCACATACATGAATGCCTTTCGCCGAAAGCTAAAATACTCCGTCTTGGTGATGATAAAGTGATTTTTGAGCGGCAAACAAAGTAGAGTACCGGCCGCTATAAGCTGCTGAGTTATTATGCGGAACGCTGCCGATTGGTGATGTACATAGGAACTGGTTTGAGCAACAAAAAAGTGGCTCTAACATCTAGAAAGCCACTTGATTTGTTGCACAAACGTGCATCTGAAACGTCTTGGCGGGCCCGACCGGATTCGAACCGGCGATCTCCTCCGTGACAGGGAGGCGTGATAGGCCGTCTTCACTACGAGCCCGCATGGTTGCTCTTTTCCCTTCCGGCAAGTCGGTATGGAATACAACAGGGGTAATTTTACCAAGGGGTGCTTAAAAAAGCAATCCCTAGCTATTTCTGCACTTTTATATAGTTGTGACGAGCATGGGTTTTTTGATACTGCGTAACGTAAGTATTTATAGGGGTGATCGTAAATGAAATGTGGGCGGCGGTCATCTTGCCATCAGTATTACTAATGAGTTTTACAATTTCAAAGCTGTTGCCGGCCCAAATTACGCCACTGACCTGCCCTGGCGACATATTTTGCAGAAGTTGAACCACGGGGGCGGGTACATCGGTACTGGCTGCGGTTATGGTCGTGTCGGCATACTGGCCACCGTTCGCCTGAGTGGCGGCATCTTGGGAATATTGCTTAGCCAAGGCCGTAAAATCGGCGCCCGACTCTAGCTGGCCGGCAATGCTATTAGCACGGGTGCGGGCATTCGTGTCGAGTACTGAGGCCACTTTTTGAGCTAGTAACTCTTGGGTTAGTTCGCGTTTTAGATCATCAAGTGACCAACCAAAAAATTTGCTAGTCACATCGGCGAGTTCTTGGTCGCTGGAGTGGTTTTGCGCCTTTAGGGCGGCCAGTTCGGTGTTTAGGTCACCACTGCTAACAGATACGCCGTGCGCTGCGGCCAGCTGTTTTACGTATGCATCCTGCACCACCTCATCAAGTGCGATAGGTTTGTAGCGCTCCAGCTGGCGCTGACCATCTTTACTGCTAAAGTCTACCCGCTGCTGAGATTGATAATAGTGTTCATAGCGGCGCAGTTCAAATAGGTAATTTTCGTATGCTACAAAGCTTTTGCCCGCCCGAGCTACCGGGAGTGGCAGCACCTGGGTTATACGGTAGGTAAAAGCTGATGAGGATTGAAATTTGTAGAGTGCGAGGCCGGTATATATAAAAAAGGCAACAACAGCGGCAGCCAGTAGGCCTGCCGAAACGATAACAATACGGTGCTTGGAGTGCTGCAGTGGGTATTTATACTTACGCGCACCTTTTAGAACGTCTTCGCGGTGTTCGGCAACGGTTTCGTTTGTGATTTTGGGGATGTTTTCGAACGCTTCCTGGATACGCTCTTCGTTTTTTACTCGTTTGAAGCGTTTCGGCACAGGTGGAATAACATTGCGCACATTTTTGAGGCGTTCGCTGGGATGTAATCTGGGTGCGGGTTTTTTCATAATATAGCTAGTTTTGCGACAAGGGCGGCTCGGCAATGGCCACGCCCTCGGAGCGCAGGATCTGGAGCAGCCGTTTTTGGATCTTTTGTGGGTGATGCAGGTAATGAATCACCAAATCTCCAACCATTGGCTGCATCATTATTGTACCAAATCCGAGCATAGTTTCCTGCAACCCAGACACTTCGTAGTTGACCATCTGGATTTGGCCAAGACCCATATCCACCACGCTGCGGTGGAAAAACCCACGCTGCGTAATCTGTATAAAGCGCTGGTCGGTTACTACGAATACACTGTAATGCCAGCTCATCCAACTGGGGAAAAATATAAGGCATGATAACGCTAGACTAGCGAGAAAACTGAGATAGAAGAAGCCGAGCGTTGGCGGGTTACTAGAGTGAACATACGTAAGGATAAGCGTGTATAGCGGGCCGAGTAGCAACCCCAGAGATCCCCAGATAAGGCCTTTGCGCATTACGATAGGATGTTTACGGAATACGTATAGCACTTCTTCGTCATCAAATTGGTCTGGAAAATATTTGACCTTGGCAGCCTTTGTGGCTTCCACCTGCTCTTTTGCCATGAGCGTATTGTATCAGGAAAAGGTACTCTGATGACAATACCTAGTAATACTCCCATACTCCCCGCCCCAAGAGCGCATCTTCGATTTGTTGCTTAGACCAAAGCACTTGCTCCATATCACCACGCGCGTATGCGCGCCGTATTTTATTAATCACACCGCTGTAAATAAATGTCACGCGCAGCAAATCTTTAAAATAAGGGACATCTTGGTTTGCACGTAAAGCTGTGTATATAAAATGCTTTTGCAGGGGCGGTTCAACGCTCAAGGATTCAAGCAAAAACCCGTAGTCATATGCAGGGTTATTAATAGTGCCGACACTTGTAAAGTCAATGAGACCCAGGCACTCGTTTGAGACTTTGATCATATTACAGGCGTTGACATCCCCAAGGCTAAATATCTGCGCCTGATCCGTAAATATAAACTGCAAGTTAGCCAAAAGCTCCGACATTTTGCCATACAGTGCCGGTCCAAGGGCTCCAACAATGGCATCTTTGCCATAGTGATCGAGATTGCTTTGAAAAACTCGAAACGAATCGTCTTCTCCAAGTCTAAGACCACCTTCTTGCTCTACTGTACCAAGGTCCAGACGGCTGCATGTCTTTATGAAAGCACACAACCCCTCGATATGTCTTGGTGTTAACGCTCCGGCATCAAGCTTGTAAGGCTCCGCACTGGCCGGCTTGCCTGCGATAAACTCTTGGATCATCCATGGATGTTTGCCCGTCACCGAGTTGTGCACGACCCCAGGCACTACAACCTGATGTCCCTGTGTATGAAGTCCTTTGATCACATTCGGTGCAATGCCCTGCAGGAATCCGATCTCATTGGCCGCCTGTGCGGCATTATGAGCATCCATTTTGAAAATAAAGTCTCTGTCAACCGTTACATGATTTAATTTGGCTACAACTGAGTTTGTGTCTATAGCTTGGGTACCTTGCAAGCGCAGAAACTGCTCCCCTTGTGTAAAATCAGTACTCCAGAACCCCCTCCCCTCCGCTTCATTAAGCGCTAGGGCACAGTCCAGATACAGCTGGTAGCTGGGGCTGGATAGTATATCAGTATGCTGCGATAGGCCTTCATGCATAAGCTAGTTAATCAGTAGAAAATATGCTGAAGATCATACCAAGTTACCATAATCAAAATAAGATACTCTCTTCTAGTGGTGCCCCCGCCGTGATTCGAACACAGAGCTTCTCCTTAGGACGGAGTTGTTTTATCCATTGAACTACGGGGGCGACGCAGGAAGGAACGAATATGTGCTTGCATATATTCGTTCCTTCCGAGGAGCATCTGATTTGCCTGCGGCAAATCGTGGGGCGGACTAGTGCAGGGCTAAAGTAGAGCCTTTAAAGGCCTGGCCCGTTCCGCGTTGTTAAACTACTTACTAGCCTTCTTCTTAGCACCAGGCCGAGGCTGCGTAAAGTATTCGTGCACGGTATTGTAGTCGGCAAAAATCTCGGCTTCACTAAACCAGTGCTTGATCTCGTCGACCGCCTCTTCTGGGTCGCCCGAGGCGTGCATCAGCGTTGGCAGCGCTACGTTGTGGGCGTTGACATAGTCGAGGCTGGCGTGCGCATAATCGCCGCGAATAGTGCCAGGAGCTGCTTCCTTGGCGTTGGTAGCGCCAACCATCTTACGAACCAATGATACGGCCTCTACACCTTCCAGGATACCAGCAATGACCGGGCCTTCCTGCATAGCGCCAAGTTGCACCTCGAACTGCGCCTGACCACGCCTGGAAACCATCTTACCGATGGTTTCGTAGTGGTGGTAGTAGTGGTCGTAATCGGGACTGAGCATTTTCATTGCCACGATCTTGAGACCGACTTTTTCGAAGCGAGTCAGAATTTCGCCGACAAGACCGCGCTGTACGGCGTCTGGTTTAAAGATAACTAGTGTTCGTTCCATCAAATTTCCTTTAACTTATTTCAGCTTATTTTAACAGATAGAACCTTACTCTGTCATCACGCTAGTAGGACCTTACTACAATGACCTGGAGTGCGTTACACGCGGGCGCTGCAGTTACCGCGTCCGACTGCACTACGCTAAACCCTCCAAAGATCATTGTAATAAATCCCTTAGAAGCTACGCGAGAACGTCGTACAATAGAAGCGTATGCGTTTTAGTAAAGCCAAGACCGACTTTTTGGAATATTTGGAACTGGAGCAAAACCGCTCACAAAAAACGATTGCCAATTACGACCATTACCTAACTCGCCTGCTCGATTATGCTGGCGATGTTACCGTGAGCGAGATTGATACAGAGCTGATCCGCAAATGGCGGCTGTGGCTCAATCGGCTTGGCACTAACACAAGCGATGAATTAAGTGCCTCAACTGCTAATTATCACCTGATTGCTCTGCGCAGCTTTTTGAAGTTTTGCAGCAAACGCGATATTCCGGCCCTGGCAGCAGATAAGATCGAGCTGGCGCGTGCCAAACGTAAGCAAGTTACCTGGCTCGATGAGGATGAACTGGCGCGGTTGTTTGCGCAACCCGACCTGACAGCTGTTGCTGGTATCCGCGACCGGGCGATCTTGGAACTACTGTTTAGCAGCGGTCTGCGCGTCAGCGAGCTGGTGGGACTGGACCGCGACCACATTAACCTGAAGCGGCGTGAATTTATGGTCCGCGGTAAAGGTGAAAAGGACCGGCCGATATTTATTAGCGCAGAGGCGGCTGAATGGCTACAAAAATACTTAGATGCCCGTAAGGACAACACCAAGCCGCTCTTTATCCGCTATGCGGGCAACAAAAAGGTCGATTTAACGGGCAATTTTCACCGTCTAACCGCCCGGAGCGTTCAGCGGCTGGTGGCCCACTACGCCTTGCTAGCGGGTATTACCAAGCATGTCTCGCCGCATACTTTGCGGCACAGCTTTGCCACTAACCTGCTGATGAACGGAGCAGATTTGCGCTCTGTGCAAGCCATGCTCGGCCATAGTAACATTGCAACCACGCAGATCTATACTCATGTTACCGACCCGCACCTTAAGAAGGTGCATGACGAATTTCACCATTTATAGTGCCGGAGGCAGCCCTAAACCACAAACGTTAGTTGCAATTGACAGCAGTAGTAAAGTCGACGTTATCGGTTGGCAGGATCGCAAAATCCTTGCAGATATCCTTGCTACTGGCAACGGCATTAGCTGGAACGCTATTGCCACTACTAAACAGTGAAACCCGAGTCTGGACTCGACGCAGCTCATCCTGCGCCTGTCCAGTTACATCGACAATTGCCTGTGAACCGCTGAACGCAGCAGGCCCGCTATCCGTAACACCACTAATCGTAATCGGCTGAGCATCCTTGTACAGTGCAGTGGCTCGCAGCTCGTACGTTGATGAATTGTCGGGTAGCGTAATAGTAGCCTTACAGATACCGCTATTGCACTTGCCGCTGCCACTGGTGGCGTCAACGCCTGAAACAACATAGGCTGTAGTTGCACCACCAAAACTTACGCTAGTTGCGCCGCTGTGCGAACCTCGTGGCGTCAAGAATACTGAAACGGTATTGCCGGCTAGGGTTGATGAATTCTGCACGGTGCTTCCGGGATTTGTCACCAAATCGAGTCTTAGCAGCCCAAAAGAGCAGTCGCTATCCCAGACGGTACCCAAACCACTAATGGGAATAAATTGATTGTTGGTACCGGCGCAAGTAGTCTTAGTCTCGCCATTTTGCATGGGCCAGGAAACGGTCAGGCTCTTGAGGTTAGCGTTGGCATTAATAGGCGTAACCGTTGAATCGGTTTGAGTAACTGGAAACTGCAAAGTGGGAGGTGTTGGATTCACCAAAACGCAGGTATAGCCGACTTTGGTCGACAAAGGAACAATTGGCCCGGCACCAACACCACCTGCCCTAGCAGGGTCGTAATCACTGATGCAAGCGGTCTTAGCCGGCAAGCCGGCAGTGCCGTTAGTATTTACATAGCTTACAATTGCCGCCTGAGTAACATTGATGCCGGATTCAGCAGCATAAAAGGCCTGAGCACTGAGCTGCCTATCTAGCGTTTCGCGTGAATTATGGCGTGTGACTTCAGAGAAACCAACTACGATCAAGGTAATAACCATTATCATAATTAGGGTCACTAAAAATGACACCATGCCCTGCTCATCTATTCGCTTGTTTGCACTCATGCTTTTCGTATTGTACCAAATTCGCTGCATCTTTAGCTCCCTACAATTCTTTGCTGAGCAACTGTTGAAAGCGCTGCCACCGAACAGAACTGCGAACCAATTTGAGACTTGCAGGTTACATCATCACCGGAGACAGTATCGGTCACCGAGTAGGTAGCAGCCGTTTGTTGACAACTGCCTCTGGTAGTCCCGCTTAATTTACTATTGCAGAGCAGGTCGGAGTCGCCGTAAACAATCGTCAGCGATAGTTGCCACAGGTTTTTGGTTGCATTAACAGTGGTGAGCGATACATTTGTTACGCGCATACCGCTTGCCAGCAGTTCGGTACCGCCTGCAAAGCTGCCAATACCGCTAGTAGTGCAGTTGGACGTATGCGGATTTGGGAACATGTACAACCCCCAGTTGGACGAAGACGGCGTAGCTCCTTGATACTGCACGCCCAGGCTATATAAGAACATCCGGCTGCCCGCACAAAACACGCCGGAAGGGGCCGTATCGGTGCCCGCAGTGCCACTAGCGCTGAACTGAATAGCCTGAGAGATGGTGTCGATGGCATTTTGGGCTGTGGTTTGCGTCGTGGAGCTATTAACGCCTTTGTAGTAACTACTGGTAAAGTGCAGCACTCCCACGGTAATCACCACCAATATCACTGAAAATACCAAGGTAGCGATCATCAGCTCAACAATTGTAAAGCCGGACTGCTCCTTTAGAATAGTGGGATTACGTTTACGCATACCGTTCCTTATTGCAACCTGTAATACATTGTCACATTACTATCATTTGCAGCCCTGCCGTTCAAGCTGCTCCATTTCACCGCTATTGTATACACGCCACTGGTTGGTCCGGTAATACTGGCTGAATATGATGCACCGCTACCCGTTGCGGTAAGGCCATTGCAGGCAGAGCCGCTGGCTCCGGCACCATTCGCCGCAAAGCAATTATCTCCTGCGGGTAATGACCCCTGGGCTCGCAAAGCTTCTATTTGCGCCTCTACCAGGTGCTGTGCCTGAATGCGTTCCTGGTTGGCCTGGGTGGCTACGGTATTTTTGGTGGTAATGACATAAGCCGCTGTTAATACTAGGCTGACGATAGCAATGGCAATCAGTACTTCCACTATAGTGTCGCCGCGGCGGTTTAATGCTAGCATGTGGTCCCCGCTTTTATAGCCAGTTTCACATGCAGCCCGCCATCGATGGTAAATAAACCAGATTGATTAGTTGTAGCGCTAGCGATGCAAATACTGGCACTTGATGCAACATGCAAATGGTTACTATACGGACTGGATGTGCCGCCAATATCATCGCTGGCCACTTTAAGTGTCTGATTTGGCAGGCTATTGCTCACGCCATACAAACTAAGCTGCTGCGAACCGGCCTGCAGTCCGCCGTTGCCACCAGTAAGTGAAGCAATAGTTCCACTGCTGTCGCCCGAAATAAACGCAATAATACCAGCTTTAAATGTAGTGCCTGAGGCTATATCGGTGTAGCACATACCGCCTAGGCCAGCACCACAGCTGCTGTTTGACGTGGCAACGCTGAGACCATTCTCCATCTGAGTTATGGCTGAAGTATCAGGTACACCGCTTTCGGCCAGGCCAGGAGAAGCAGCCCGTGGTTTAGCTTGGGCTACCGTCAGCACCGGGTTAGTCGTGCCTGTCTGGTATTGGTTGCCCACAAGCGGCAATACACCGATACTGCTTGCCGATGCGCCGCTGCCAAGTCCAAACTGCAAGGCTTTGCCCATAAAAATACAACCGCCGTTGGTTCCCTGCTTGTTGCTGCCTGTCGCAAATTTTACGGTGTCAGTAGCGCTAATAGCGCCGGTGCAGGTAAAGTTTTCATTACTGGGGTAATAGCCGCTAGCCGTTTCGTTGATAACTTGCTGGAGCTCCTGTTGCAGGTCATTGATTCCCGTCATAAATTCGGTTTTATTTTGGCGGCCATTAATCATAATTGCGGCGGCCACGAACATAATACCGGTCACTGCCAGCACAATCATAACCTCAACAATAGTAAACCCGCCACTTGCAGCTCGATGGCCACCCTGTCTCATAGAATGTAGTATAGCAGGAAGCATAAGCGAAACACTAGGATTAGATGCAGTTTAATTTTAGGCCACCCTACCAACGCCAATCATAAAAGATGGCCTACAAAAACAGATTTTGGTACCAATTTACTACTGGTGTGCCGTAGAGCACTACCAACACGGTAGCAGCTAGCAGATACGGGCCAAATGGAATATGCAGCTGCAGACCCTGCTTGCCTTTTGCGATCAGCGGCACGCTTACCAATATACCAATTAGAGAAGCAAAGAATATCACCAGAAAAGCCCGCAAGGGCGTGGCAGCCAACAACCCTAAGACAATTGCCAATTTGACGTCACCGCCGCCAATCCAGGCGCCTTTCGACACCTGGAACAACAACCAGAACAACCCAAAAATAATACTTGCTGCTGCAATCGGTTCCCAAAGTGCAGAAAAGCTTTTGAGCCACACGGCCGTAACCGCAACTTGTGCAAATCCCAGCGCAACAAGCGGAAACACGATACGGTCTGGCAGCAAAAACCAGCGTATATCGTAAATAGCCAGCGCCATAAAGCTCACCAAGAACCCTAGCCACAGTACAAACTGGAATAACCCCGCGTTATAAAATCCAAGCGGCCAGGCTGCATACGACAGTACA
>Ga0157374_10000488_pt1 | contig 35893 bp, 32 predicted proteins | sample M25metaG_FD_115308 | JGI IMG/M metagenome (GOLD analysis project Ga0157374, IMG submission 115308) | Miscanthus rhizosphere microbial communities from Kellogg Biological Station, Michigan, USA - M2-5 metaG | ecosystem: Host-associated > Plants > Roots > Rhizosphere > Soil | place: USA: Michigan...
AACTCCCAGCGGCAAACAGACAATAGGGCTGCTACAAAGGAGACATATCCGAGTTGGTCAAATCATCTACATCGGTAAAGAGTCAAACAGAGTTGAGGAAGCGGAAGCGGGAACAATTCATTCAGCGCAGGCTGTATACACCGAGTATCCAGATCCTCGCCGGAACGAGTGGGAAACCAAGGTATTGCCTGCGTTGAGGCGTTTCCCAATACGCGTTCTGGTGAGACTCACCAATAAATCTGCTGCGATGTTACGGAGAACACTAGCGGGACAAAGCCGACCGCGCGCAAGAAATCGGATCCTGCTACAGTCCGTTCTTCGTAGGATTGGAGCGCTTTGATCGGGATACGGCGACGAACAAGCAGGTTCATCACGCGCTCGTATGCACCCGCAAGGGCCACTGTTAGACGCTTCTCCGCATGTGCCGCTGCGGTTGCTTTTGTTTTAAATGCGCACTGGAACGGCTGGGAATTTGGCCTCGGAATTGGATACCTCTTTGGGTGGTCCTCATTCGCTGTGCTTGCGGCAGGACTCTTCGACCTTACTGGACGAAAGCGAACTGAGGAACCTGCGCCCATGCATCCCGCCCCGAGCACAATGTCGTAGTTTCCTGCAGGTTCGCCTTTCCACGATTCGAGGTTTATTATCCCAGGCCAATACAGCCGGGGCTGAAACGAACGGTCCCAAAGATCACCACTCTTCCAGGTACTCAGGACGTGCTATCACGGCTCAGTCCTCATTCCATATATACAAAAAGTTCGCGTCGGTGGCGGTTGCCACTCTGCGCCCCGCTTTGCGGGTGGCACGGTTTAACGCCGAGCGCACTAGTTCCTTCCCGCCATCTAATGTCGCCAAAGGAAGCTTCAGAGCGTTGCCCTTCTCAATTTGGTTGAGGTCGGAAAGAATTCTGGTGACAATCTCTTTGTGCTTACCATTTCGGCCCTGGGGCACGTCAATCCGGGCCATAGTCTTGAAGTTCATCGGAGTTTTGCTCAATCGTGGGCTCATGGGACACCTCCAAGTGACTGAGAAACGTTACGCTAACGTAACGTTAAACGGTTGTCAAGCATAAACATTCGTACCGCTAACCTGTTGATGCCACGCATGCTTCTCACCACGGCGGACGATTAATCTCACGCACACCTTCGGCAACTTCAGCGTGTAAACACGGTGCGCGATTGCCAAAAGATCTGACCCGTAACGTTTCGCCCCTGCTACTGTTCAAGTGGAGTTGAAGGAGTTTGCAATGCGCAAGCCGAAAACGTTCTTCAAGCAGATTCCAGTGGAGATTGTGAAGAAGATCGCGAAAATCGACCAACCCGAGGATAAGGAGCCTGCTGAAGACAAGGTGATTGCTGAAAAGTCCCGAAGGCCCAATAGCGCAAGGCAAAGGTGTGCGCCAGAGAGGGTGACACTGTGAAAGACCAAGCCATGGAACGCTGGGAGATACTTTGCGAACAGGCTGCCAACGAGCAAAATCCGCAGCGGTTGATGGTACTGGTTGCGGAAATAACTCAATTACTCGATCAGAAACACAATCGGATGCAGCAACAAATGTTCACGGCGCAAGAGGATTCGCGGCAGGAGAACCTCAAGGGGATTGATGCCCAGAGCGCATAAGAGTCCACAGGAGGCCGTCGATGGCAAACCAGCCAGAACCCTTGTCGGGTTCCATGTATACAAGTACAAAAGACTATCCTGACCCGTCACCTAGGTCTTCGAAGCGTGCTGACTCAAGGGGAAATGCAGCATCAAACCTTGCGAATCGCGTAGAGAGGCGATTCGGGGTCCTTCCAAATTTCTTCCGCCTCGGACCTGAGACACCCGAGATCACTGAGAAACTGTGGGGATTCGCGGAAGCTGCCTACCTCGACAATCCTCTTCCCTCCGTTTTCAAGGAGCGCCTTTTCGTCCACCTGTCGCGCTTTTGCGCGGTCCGCTACTGCATTGCCCGTCATGTTGGTTTCTTGGTAGGACTTGGCCGTCCCGCTGGCGATCCGACTGTGCGTACGCAAAGTGTTACGGAAGTTGTCAAACTCCTTCAACGGCCTTTTCCGCGCGGACAAGATCTTCAACCTCATCTATCGGTATGCGCCGCCTGCGTAGCACCAATTGCTGAAATGCCGATGGCCGACGCCGAGATGGAAGACGCCATTTTTGTGTTGGCAGCCCACGTCTTTTTGAAGACTTCTGACTATTTATCGTGTCTTGACGCACTGACGCGGCTCTTGGGTCCGGCTCGCCTTCAATATTTGCTCTTGTTCTTAGCGTTTGTCAGAGCCGCGCACTATTGGACTGAAACTCATCCGGAGATCACCTTTGAAGATGACATCGAGAAACTACTGGCGACCCATGAAGCACTGGCGACTTGCATCCTAAGTGACCCTGAGGCCAGAGACAGCGTCAGTCAATCGCTCTTGAATGAGCTACCAGACTTGCGCCTAAGAGCAGATAAAGCAATTGGTTTGCTCGCCGCAATCGTGGACTCATCTGAAGACGCCATCGTTAGCAAGACGCTGAAAGGTATCATCACTAGCTGGAATGCAAGTGCAGAGCGGTTGTTTGGCTATGCGGCCAATGAAGTGGTAGGCCAGCACATTTCTTTGATCATCCCGGTGGATCGGAGGGACGAAGAACCGGTCATCATCGAACGCATCAAAGCGGGCGAACGAATCGAACACTTCGACACGGTTCGTATGCGTAAGGACAAGACGCCGCTCGATATCTCGCTCACAATTTCGCCTATTCGGGACGGTAGCGGAAAGATTGTCGGAGCGTCGAAAATTGCTCGGGATATCACCCAACGTAAGCAAATGGAGCGAGAGTTGCTTGAAAGCGAAGAACGCTATCGAACGTTGGCGGATGCACTCGACACCCAAGTGCAGTTCCGCACCCAGGAACTAGAGAAAAGAAACTCGGAACTCCGTGAACTTTCGGGGCGGCTTATGGAGTCTCAGGATGTGGAGCGGCGGCACATAGCGCGGGAATTGCATGATAGCGCGGGGCAGACGTTGGCCGTTCTGAGCATGCAGCTTGCACGAATCAGCAAAGACGCAAAACAAGATCCTGTTCAACTGGCCAAAGACGTGCGGAACGCCGAGGAGTTGGTCCAACATTTGACTCAAGAATTACGCACAACCTCGTATCTTCTGCATCCCCCGATGCTGGATGAAGCCGGTATTTCGTCCGCACTGAGTTGGTACGTGCAAGGTCTTCGAGAGCGCAGCGGTTTAGAGATTGACCTGAAGGTTCCCGAAAACGTCGGAAGACTTCCGTCCGAAATGGAACTCCTGATATTCAGACTTGTTCAGGAGAGCTTAACGAACATCCATCGTCACTCGGGAAGCAAAACAGCGTTGATTCGAATCGAGCGCGAAGCAAACAATGTCCAGGTTGAGGTTGAAGACCACGGAAGCGGAATGTCCTCGGAACGATTAGCTGAGATTCAGTCCAAAGGCACGGGAGTCGGAATCAGGGGGATGCGCGAGCGGGTGCGCCAATTTCGTGGCAATCTGGTAATCGAATCCAACGGTTTCGGCACGAGGCTTTGCGCGACTCTCCCGTTGAATACTCCAGTCTCAACACACCAGAGCAAGGTGTAGCGCGAACCGTTCCTTTTGTCATCATGATACTAAACGCGCTGGATTACCTGCACTATCTAATCCAAGAAGTACCCTAGCATGGGCGACCAACTCTTTCGACGATTCGGAGTCGGACTTGCAAACCACTGCAAATATACCCACAGAAAGAGCCTCATCTTCCACAATCGCTTTTGCGTGATTGCTGAACATCAACAACGGGACGTGGGGCATCATGACCTTCAATTCCCGTGCGGCCTCGAGTCCGTTCATCACCGGCATGGACAGGTCGAGGATGATGAGGTTGGGTTTTTCACGTTGTGCCTTCTGGACAGCTTCAGCTCCATCGGATGCGTCGGAGACTCGCAAGTCTTCATCTTCAAATAGGGCGCGCAACCTGTCCCTGATGACCGCCTGATCGTCTACGATCATCACAAGGCTCCGCATTCTTTAGATACCGTCTAAAGCAAGAGTCTTCTTTGTTGAGGGCATAAGATATCGGGTTGAACGGGTATAACGGTATAAGTGAAAGGATTTAGCCGCGCAGGGGGGCATTTTGCCGTTCCTATATACCACCCTAGAGAGATTTGACGGGGTAATCTACATGACGTGCAAAAAGTGTCCCACCCGGGGCAAGGAACGCGGCGGGGGAGCGGGGCGAAGCGCGCAGCGCTGTGACGCTCGCGGAGATCGGGCGTCTCTCGGGGCGTGGTGCTAGCACACTCCGGGAAAAATTCGGCTTCCTTTGCGGGTCCAACACACGCTCGAAGGCCTCTGGATGCTTTTTGCACTTCTCCTGCCTATTTCAACAATCATGGGGGCGGTTAAGGCTGTCCAACTGTCGTTGCGTCGTGGCGGTGGGCAACTCTACTTTTGGGCACCCGCTGTCGGGTGGTGTCTAGTTGCAGTAGCACTTGGGTTCAACGTGTTCTCCTTCATCGTCATTTCGAGGACGCTCCGCTAAACGGAAGAAAGCTCGGGGCGTCAATGAGCGCCAATGCCTGCTAAGCAACATTCCACGCCGATAGTGAGAATGTCGGCTTGTGTGGGCTGAGCTACAATCGCGGGTCATGAGTTTCGACTTGTTTTTCTGTTGGGACCGACAGGAGCGGATCAATTTTGAGGCAGTGTGTTCTTGGTCGGACGCTCTCGCCTACTTTGAGCGAAACGATAATCAGCTTTGGTATCGCAACGAGGACACTGGTGTTTACTTCAGCCTAGATTTTGAAGGAAAACAGCCAGCGGAGGGCGAAGGCCCTGAGATACCGGAAGGCTATTTCGATACAGGACTGTCGTTCAATCTGAATTTCAATCGGCCCAGTTATTTCGGCTACGAAGCGATGCCGTTCGTGGAGAATCTCAGCAAGAGATTTGGCCTGTTTGCATTTGATCCGCAGGCACGTGATTTAAAGCATCAATTGTGGCGCGATGTGAACTCTAACGACTTATTACAAGGTTGGCTCGAAAACAATCGTAACGCGATCCTTACCATGATTGAACACGTCGGGCTCGAGACTCCCCCTCAAATGTTGCTAGCGAAGTCGATGTACAGATGGAATTACTCAATTAAGAAAAAAGACTTCCAACGGAAATGTGGAGACCAAATTTTCGTTCCGGCCCTGTCTCCAATTCGCCGAAGAGGATCGAGCCAGGTTCAACTGGCATTTGTCTATACTCAAAACGTTCCATGCTTGGTACCAGACTCTGATTGGGTGCTAGTCGTCCGGCAGAAAAAAGCTCATGTTTGGTCGGCGGCACAATCCGAAGTTGGGATCTTGAGCGCGAGGTGCTTTCGTGAGTTGGCCTCGGGACACATGGAAAATTTCGATTCGACTGAGGGCTCACTTCAAGTGCTCTCGCCTAAGGCGACTTCGGACCTCAACAAACGCATTCGAAGCTGTGAATTCGAGTACGCAAAGGAGGAATTCGAAGTGCTTGCGCCTGACGGGTTTGTCGATATCGAAATGGGCCCTGGAAGCCATCCAAACTGAAAGACTACCAATGACGGTTTTGACAATACCGCACGGCGTCTGCGTAGCGACCCACATGAAGTTCCAGGTTTGTCGCCCCGTGCCCATGGTTCAACGGATCATGCCTCTACAAAATATTCGACGCATCAACGCGTTCATCGCTGTCGCTGGCATCGTGCTGGCAGCCTTGCCGTCTGCATCGCAACGTCCCCCTGGGGGCGATCCGGTCATCGGCCAACGAATTGCGAAAGGTCTGGCGTTTGGTGACAAACTCTGGATACTGGGCACGATGCCAAACCCGCGTGAGGTTGCTGGAGGCTTGGTATCTCTAGGGTTGGCAGACAATCGCCGTCTGGTTCACTTTGAGGGTGGTGTACTCGACATAGCGAGGTCGGATCATGATCTTTGGGTTTTGCGGAAGGGATCTGGTGAGCATCGTTTTGTCGTCGCACTCTGGGCCGGAGGTGTTTTTCACCAGCTCGGAGAATTTCAGTTAAGCGCAGAAGATGCTCCGTTAGCTCTGCTGGAAAACGCAGGGGCACCAGCAGTTTTGTCGCAGAAGGCCGTTCATTACCTAGCCAGCGACAACCGCTGGCGGGTTATCGAGTTGAATGGGAAGCTCCGGTCGGGAGTTCAGGTTAGTGCTGCCTCGCCCGAGGAAGGAGGCACCATCTACCTCGGCTTTGATATAGGCGAATGGGGAGGAGGCCTCCAACAGATTGATCTCAAGACCGGCGTGGTAAACGAAATCGAACGGCGAGACACTAAGAACCTTTGCGGTGGTCCCCTGAATCGAGAATGTGATCCCGTCACGGGACTCATTCCCGACAGGGGAAACAAATCGTGCGTCCTAGCTTCAATCGGTTTGGTTCACATGTTCTCATCAAATGGCCGCATTCTGCGAATCTGCGGAGCACAAGTCACATTACTAACCGAAATACCAATCAAGGCCGCCGAAAAACGCACCGGCAGCAATTGGGGGCGAACCGAAGCATTTTATGGGCTTGCCATTTGCCCGAAAGGCGGGTTCTGGGGAATCACATACCGTGCTTTGTATCACTTCGACTCCGCAGGAGCGAAAGATACGGAGTATCTACTCCCGAAACTTGAGTCCGTTTCAGGTATCCACCTCAGCCGAGCGCTTCCGGGCGTTGTCGTGTTGCAAACGGATGTGAACTGGGCGGTTTCAACGAGCGGCTATACTCCCCTTCTGGTGCCACTGGAAAATTGATCACGACTCGAATCTCTATGCCTTGGCTGAATCAGAGTTGCATTTCAATCCGCTCAGCTCTTTACTAAATAGTTAACATTAGAGTGTCACTTCAAAGTCGCTATCTCCTATCCCATTGCAGATTTGACCCCCCTTTGAGGGCTTCACTAAACTGAAACTCCATGTCAGAAAATATCCATGTCAAGCTCCCGGATGGGAGCGAGAAGGAAGTCCCTAAGGGTACGACTGCGCTCGAGATCGCAAACAAGATCAGTCCGAGGTTGGCCGATGCGGCGCTAGCAGCGAAGGTATCCGAGAACGGGCATCAGGGTGGCAAGAGCGCCCGATCCACGCAAGACAACTCCACAATTATCGATTTGACTCGTCCTCTCGAAAAAGATACGGAACTGCGCATTCTTACGGAAAAGGATCCCGAGGCCCTGGAGGTGTATCGCCACTCCTCCGCGCACCTGCTCGCGGCGGCGGTGCTTGAGCTGTTCCCCGAGACCAAGCTGGGCCATGGACCTGCCACGGAGAACGGATTTTTCTACGACTTCTATCGCGAGACACCGTTCACTCCTGAAGACCTGGAGAAAATCGAAAAGAAGATGCAGGAGCTGGTGCAGCAGAATCTGCCGTATGCCCGCGAGTTTCTGCCGCGACAAGAGGGCCTGGAGCGCTTTAAGAACGAAGGCGACTTCATGAAGTGCCACTTCATCGAGCAATTCACGCGTCCCGACGAAAAGATTTCGATCTACAAGACCGGAAAATTTCTCGACTTCTGCCGCGGGCCGCACATTCCTTCGACTGGCAAGATCAAGGCCTTTAAGCTGCTGAACATTGCCGGCGCCTACTGGCTGGGTGACGAGAAGAACCCGCAACTGCAACGCATTTACGGCACCTCCTTCTTTTCGAAGAAGGACCTCGACGCCTACCTTCACCAGATCGAGGAGGCCAAGAAACGCGATCATCGCGTGATTGGCAAACAACTCGACCTGTTTTCTATCCAAGAACTAGCTGGGCCGGGGCTGATCTTCTGGCATGCCAAGGGCGGCATCATCCGCAAGCAGATGGAAGACTGGATGCGCGAGCAGTACATCAAGCGTGGCTACTCCTTGGTGTATACGCCGCATGTAATGCGCAAGCACCTGTGGCAGGTTTCGGGGCACGAGGGCTACTACGCACAGAATATGTTCGACGTCATGGAACTCGACGACGCCGAATATCGCCTCAAGCCCATGAATTGCCCAGGCCACATCCTCATATATAAGGACTCGCTGAAGTCCTACCGCGACCTGCCGGTGCGCCTGGGTGAACTAGGTACGGTTTATCGCTATGAACGGTCGGGCGTGATGCACGGCTTGCTGCGTGTGCGGGGATTCACGCAGGACGACGCGCACATCTTCTGCACGCCAGAGCAGATCGAAGACGAGATCACGAGCTGTGTCGAATTCGCTGCCGACGTGCTCAAGGACTTCGGTTTTGAGGAGTTCATCACCGAGCTTTCGACCTGGAATCCTGAGGACAAGAAGAACTTCGTCGGAAGTGAGGACCAGTGGAAGCTAGCGACCTCGTCATTAGAAAAGGTGCTGAAGCGCCTGAATATTGAGTACAAGACGATTCCCGGCGAAGCTGCTTTCTACGGCCCGAAGATTGACATCAAGCTGGTGGACGCGATTGGGCGACTGTGGCAACTCTCGACGGTTCAATTCGATTTCAATCTCCCGGCGCGCTTCGGATTGGAGTACGTCGCCGTAGACGGTACCCGCAAGCAGCCGGTCATGGTTCACCGAGCGCTGTATGGATCGGTGGAGAGATTTTTTGGTGTTCTGATCGAGCATTACGCAGGTGCGTTTCCGGTTTGGCTCTCCCCGGTGCAGGTGGTTCTGGTCCCGATCGCGGAGCGACATGTTGAGTATGCGAACAAAGTGGCGTCCCAGCTGCGAGCCTTTGATGTGCGCGTCGAAGTCGACGCCCGAAACGAAAAGATGAACGCCAAGATCCGGGAGCATGCGTTGCAGAAAGTCCCGTTCATGCTCGTGGTCGGCGACAAGGAAGCCGAAGCTGGCAAAGTGAATGTCCGTACCCGCGGCAAAGAGAAGACGGAAGACATGGGCGCAGAAGGCTTCGGGGAGAGGATACGGACGTTGATCGCGGCGAAAACCCCGAATCTCTAGGGCCTTCTTTAACCCAGGACCCCCTACTGGCCACAGTCGGCTCGTCGGCAACATCAGAAGTCGGGCGAAACACATCCCGTCAAGCGGTTAGAAGCTAGCCCGCGGGGGCAGAAGTTCGGCAGCTAGGCGGGGCCTCCGGCTTGATACACCAGGTTTCGGGGGCATGGATCCTTTCACGCACCACGCCAGGGTAACTCACGGCTCCAGGGTAACTCACGGCCGCATCATCTTTTGCATTTGCTGGTCGAGCAGTTCAAGCTCCGAAAGCTGAAGTCCCGCGCCTTTGAATGCAGAGGACTTTTCCGGCCGGAGCATATAAACCAGCCAAATCATTGTGCAAAACAGAAAGGCAACCATGCGGATCATATCGACCGTGAGAAAACCGGGTTTGCCAAGAGCGGAATACAAGGCGGAGGCTCCCATCTCAGCCGCTGCCTGAATACCGAAACCAAGAACCAGGCCGGCCGGCAGGCTCTTCCAGCGAATCTTCAGTGCGATGGTGCAAACCAGTAATACCAAGAGCAGTCCAAGTTTGACCAGGTTCGCTGAAAATTCCACTGTCTGGAAGATGGTCATAAGTTGCCCGGCGTCGCCGTTTCGTAACAAATATGCAGACAAGAAGGCTGCACTCAACACGAGAACCGCCGCCACCCAGCGAAAAATGGGGACTACTTTACGAACTAACTCAGGGGGTAGGGTGAGCTCCTTCGTCAACTCGAAGAGCGCCAAGAACTCCAGCGTAGTCGATATAACTTCGCCGGCCATGGCGAAGGGTCGATAGATCTGGAGCGGGGATGACCATCTGAGTGAAATTAAGCTAACAAACGACAGCAGAATGAAATCAACTACCTCCCACCCGATGTAAACACAAAAGAAGGGCAGCTGGCGGTGTACACCTCGCCTGAGTAAGAAGAGCGAACTTACCGCCAGGCAAAGTGGGGGGATACCCCAAAGAATGTAGTACAAGGAATCCATGAGGCCACTGAAATGGTAACTCCGAGATCAGTGGCTCACAAGACGCGAAACCATCTTTCGGTTACTTGCACCCAAGTGGTGGGCAAACCGGGTTTACGGCCTCGGCATTTCTAGGGACTCCCATTGACAGCGCGAGAAAGACAGCGGCTAGCAGAAGCAATTTTTTTTTCACGGTGAAATCTCCAAACATGGAATGCGATTGCACCGTGATCGTGCAGCCGAGAATGGGGGCCCGCACGAAATTCGCGATCTAGTTTGTAGTCTGAAAAATGTAACAAAAGGAACTTTGCAACTCTTTATATTTCATAAGCTTAGGACGGTAATCGTTTTCTGTTTCAGGGGGCCGGCATCGCCCGGAATTGCGGCTTCAGTTCGGGATTGCTGAATTTTCTACTGCTCGGAAAACCGAGTCGTATGGTCGGGTTGTTCGACGGTTCTGTTTCTGCTTCTGCGGCTCTGGTATCTTTTCCGGTTGCTGAATGACGGGAGACTAGACATGACGAGATGTCGCCTGCTGTATTCTTGTGTCCTACTCGTAGCCACCACCTCAACCTCCACTTTTCCGCTCGCAGCCGAGCAATACTCGATCACTTACGAGCGCAGTGTCGCGGTGAAGATGCGAGACGGAGTTACGTTGCGCGCGGATATCTATCGCCCGAAGGCGGAGGGCAAGTTCCCGACCCTGTTACAGCGAACTCCCTATAACAAGGACTCGGAATTTGAGTTCGGAATGAAAGCTGCGGCGCGCGGTTACGTCGTGATCGTTCAGGACGTGCGCGGTCGTTACGCTTCAGAGGGGGACTGGTACACCTTCAAGAACGAGCCGAGCGACGGCTACGACACGGTGGAGTGGGCGGCCGGGTTGCCATATTCCGACGGCCGGGTTGGAATGTTTGGCGGTTCGTACGTGGGCGCCACGCAGATGCTAGCAGCCATTACACACCCTCCGCATCTCGCCGGGATTTGCCCGGTTGTGACGGCGAGCAATTATCACGAAAATTGGACTTACACGGGTGGGGCATTTGCGCAGTGGTTCAACCAGGACTGGACCTCGGGTCTTGCGCAGAATACATATGAGCGCCTGGTTGGACGGCAGAACGATCCAGTGGGCGGTCTTTGGAGCCTCCCTCTGACCGACTATCCCATCCTGAACCTGGAAAAACGCCCCGACCTCGGATCGAACGGTTCCGTCGCGCCGTATTACCTAGACTGGCTGGCCCATCCCAGCTACGACGAATATTGGAAGAGCATTTCGATTGAGGAACACTTCTCAGAGATAACGGTACCGGCTCTGCACATTGCAGCTTGGTATGACCTGTTCCTCGGCGGATCGCTCAGGAACTACGAGGGGATACGCGATCATGGCGCTACCGAAGCGGCTCGCAAAGGCCAACAGCTGGTGGTGGTAATCGGCGGCCATGCTGGACCAATGCCCAAGGTTGGCGACGTCGATTTTGGAGCGAACGCGAAAGAGCCTGAAGACGACTGGGAACTCCAGTGGTACGACTATCTGTTTAAGGGCGTAAAGAACCAGTTTGCCTCCGCAAAGCCTGTAAAGCTCTTCGTTATGGGGGCGAACGAGTGGCGAGAGGAAGGTGACTGGCCGGTTCCCGAGGCGAAGAGCACGAAGTACTTCTTGCATTCCGGGGGAAGAGCAAATTCGCTACGAGGGAACGGGACGCTCTCTACGGCGACTCCGGGTAAGGAGTCCTCCGACCAATTTGCCTACGATCCCGCGAGTCCGGTGCCTACCGTCGGTGGCCCGCTGTGCTGTGAACCGCGGCGATGGCCTGCCGGGCCACGCGACCAACGATCTGTCGAGGCTCGAGACGACGTACTGGTGTACTCGACGCCTGCGATGGCTGAGGATGTGGAGGTCACTGGCCCCGTATCCCTCGAACTTTTCGCGAAGTCTTCTGCGGTCGACGCCGACTTCACGGCCAAGCTTGTGGACGTGTGGCCGAACGGCTTCGCGCAAAACCTTACCGAAGGGATTGTTCGCGCGCGCTATCGTGACTCGCGCGAAAAACCCGACCTGATCAATCCCGGCCAAGTGTACAAGTTCACCATCGACATGTGGGCCACCAGCAATGTGTTCAAGAAGGGGCACGTGCTCCGACTAGAGGTTTCAAGCAGCAACTTCCCGCGGTTCGACCGGAATCTGAACAATGGTGGGACTCGTTATGTGAAATCGAGCGAGGCTCGGGCAAGTTTTGTGACTGCGACGAACATTGTGCTTCATGACGCGGAGCACCCCTCGGCGCTGGTCCTGCCCATCGTACCGACCAAATAGCCGTGCCTGGGCGAGAGCTTGGGAGTGTTGCTGGTTATTCGGCGGTCAGAGCCCTTGGCAACGCTCCTCACGGTTGCGATCGCCCGGATTCCGCAAGGTTCGCGGCTAGAAAGTCCCAGAGAATCTCCATGTCCAGGGCGATCCTCGGCATCATTTCCGATACGCACGGGCTGCTGCGGACGGAGGCAGTTGCAGCACTGGCAGGATCGGACCACATTCTTCATGCTGGCGATATCGGGGGCCCGGAGATCCTCAATCGCTTGGGACAACTTGCGCGAGTGACAGCGGTGCGCGGCAATGTCGACCACCTCCCGTGGGCCGAGGAGATACCTGAAACCACTGTTCTAGAAGTTGGAGGCATTTCCATCTACATCCTCCACATCCTTGAGCGACTGGACCTGAAGCCCGAAGCAGCAGGATTTGCAGCCGTCATTTACGGACACAGCCATATGCCGAAGCACGAAACGAAAAACGGTGTGCTCTATTTCAATCCCGGCAGTGCGGGGCCCAAGAGGTTCTCATTGCCGGTCTCCATGGGGCGGTTGATAGTCGAGAACGGCAAACTCAAGCCGGAGCTGATTCGACTGTCCGATCAACCCCGGCCGGCTAACCACAAGGATCGGCGGTAGGGTCGGCGACCTCGGTCGATGGGCAGGGGTGCTCTTTCCTTTAGAATCGCTCTTTCATGTCTGTTCGGTTTGAAATTGAGGCCACGAGCGGTAGGGGTCGCCGTGGAACGCTGATCACGCCTCATGGCCGGGTGGAAACGCCTGTTTTTATGCCGGTGGGAACGCAGGCGACTGTCAAAGGCATTCCGCAAGACATTCTGGAAGAGCTTGGCGTTCAGATTCTTCTTGGCAACACCTATCACCTCTATCTGCGACCTGGCCTGGAACAGCTCCGAAACCTGGGCGGACTGCACCGGTTCATGTCATGGCAGAGGGCGATCCTGACCGACTCGGGCGGATTTCAGGTCTTCAGCCTCAGTGAACTGCGCAAGGTGACAGAAGAAGGTGTGACGTTTAGATCGCACCTGGACGGCTCGGCTCACTTCCTTAGCCCAGAAACTGCGATCGAAGCCCAGATCGGTCTGGGGGCGGACATCATCATGGCGTTCGATGAATGCACGGAGTATCCCGCGGATCGAGCTCGAGTGCGGTCGTCCATGGAGACGACGCTACGCTGGGCGGAGAGGAGCAAGAGGTACTTTGAGGAGCACAAAGCTGAGGTGCCCTGGGGCTACGATCGGCACTCAGTGCTCACTTGTCAGCCGAAAGGCAGATCAGGCGACTCGAGTAGTCAAGGCGCTAGGGAGGCGATGGCATTTGCCCGGAATGAGCAGGAACCTGGAAACCGGGAACTTGGAAATGAGCACTGCACCCAGGCCCTTTTCGGGATCGTTCAGGGAGGCATGGATCTCGCCCTCCGAAAGGAATCGGCGGAGCGGACCATCGAAATCGGATTCGACGGCTATGCCATTGGTGGCCTGAGTGTTGGCGAACCTCGCGCGATGACGCGGGAAGTCGTGGAAGCCACTCTCGAGCACTTGCCACAAGACAAAGCCCGCTACCTCATGGGGGTAGGCACCCCCGAGGAGATTGTGGAGTATTCGAAACTCGGCGTGGACATGATGGACTGCGTCCTGCCCACGCGGGCCGCCCGGCATGGCCTGCTATTCACCTCCCAAGGCAAGCTCTCCATCAAGCAGGCGCGCTACGCATCCGACCAAGGGCCGCTCGATCCCGACTGCCATTGTCGCGTTTGTACCAGGTATTCCCGAGCCTACTTGCGGCACCTGTACGCGGCCAATGAAGTACTTGCTCAAGTCCTAAATACCATTCACAACCTGAGTTTCTACCTTGACACTATGCAGCGCGTCCGGCATTCTATTTGACTTGGGAATGCGCGCGATTTCTTCTCTGGGCGATCTACAGTGGCCCAGCTTGCCATTCCGGTTAAGGACGCCCGGTTCTGAATAATTAAAAAGCTCCGCAAATTCGTTACACGAGGAATTCCCTCGCCGCCAGGCGCGATGGCGTGTGCGCGGCAGTGGAGACTGGATTTCGGCATCAAATGCATATCTACGGATTCATCGCATTGCAAGTTCCTACCGGTGGCGGAGGCGCAGGCCTGATCCTGTTCCTTCCGATCGTTCTGCTATTTGTTTACATGTTCTACTCGCAGAACCGGAAGCAAAAGAAATGGCAGGCGATGCTGAGCGAGCTGAAGACCGGCGATAAAGTTGTGACAAGCGGCGGTATTCGGGGAACTATCGTGGCCCTGAAAGACGACGCGCTTCACCTGCGAGTGCCACCTGACAATCTGCGCATTGAAGTCACGCGGGGATCGATTGTGTCGGTGATTACGCCGGATGAGCCGGCAGCTAAGTAGCTAATTTCGGGAGTAGTTTTATCTTTATGACGAAGGGTCTTGGCTGGAAAGTAGTCCTAATTGTTGCGGTAGTCTTGATTTTCGCCTACGGGATATTCGGGGTTCCGGCGGGCTTTTCTGGCGGGGCGCTGGCTGATGCGCTTCTGAGTTCCAGCACATTCCGCAATGGCATTCACCTCGGCCTGGACCTGAAAGGCGGAACGCACCTTATTCTGCAGGTTCAAGTCAACGATGCCATTAACGCCGACTCCGACACCGCCATCGAGTCCCTCAAAGACGGTCTGCGAAAGGCCAAAGTTAACTACACGGACATCACCAAGCCGGATCCCGTGAACCGTCCCGAGCAAATCGTGATCAAGGGCGTACCGCCGGAAGCGACTTCCCCGCTCCGCGATCTGGTTGCGTCCCGGTTGCCGCAATATGACGCCACCTCGGGCGCAAACGACACCTGGACGATCACCATGAAGCCGACCGCCCTGGCCTCCTTGAAAGATCAGGCGGTCACGCAGGCGATCGAAACGATTCGGAATCGAGTCGACCAACTCGGCGTCGCTGAACCCATGATTGAAGAGCATGGGCTTGGGCAATACCAGATCCTGGTAGAGCTCCCGGGAGTCGATGATCCGGCCCGCGTCAAGGAGATTATTAAGTCGACCGCTGTGCTAGACATTAGACTCTTGGTGGACGGTCCCTTCAATAGCGAGCAAGCCGCGCTGCAGGGAAAAGGAGGACGTCTCAACGCGGATGAGATGATCATGCAGGGCCGGAATGAAGCTGACGGCGGTGAGACTTGGTATGTGGTCTCCCGCATCCCTGCAGTTCGCGGCACGGACTTGCGTTCCGCTCAGCCCACCCAGGATGAAAGCGGGCGGCCAGCGGTCGGATTCAACCTCACCGGCGATGGTGGCCGTAAGTTCTATGCCTTTACGTCCGCACATGTTGGCGACAAGCTGGCCGTGGTTCTCGATGGCCGGGTTCAGAGTTGGGCTACCATTAAATCGGCAATACGCGATTCCGGAATCATTGAAGGCCGCTTCACAGATCAGGAAGTTAAGGATCAGTCGATGGTGCTCCGTTCAGGAGCACTCCCCGCCGGCATCAAGTACCTGGAAGAGCGTACCGTAGGACCGTCTCTTGGCACCGAGTCTATCCGTGCAGGCATCAAAGCCGCCGTGTACGGGATGATTGCCGTGCTCGTGTTCATGTTGATTTACTACCGCGCCGCCGGGATTAATGCCGACATTGCTCTCATTTTGAACTTAATCATCCTGCTTGGATTTCTGGGATTCAGCGGAGCAACGCTGACCCTGCCGGGAATCGCAGGTGTGATTCTTACGGTTGGTATGGGCGTCGATTCGAACGTTCTTATCTTCGAGCGCATTCGAGAAGAGTTGCGGAACGGCAAAACACCGCCTTCTGCTGTGGAGCAGGGCTTCTCGCATGCCTGGGTCACGATTGTGGATACGCACGTCACCACCATCGTCTCGGCCGTCATTCTTTTCCTGTTCGGCACCGGACCGGTGAAGGGGTTTGCCGTGACCCTGAGTTTTGGTTTGTTTGCGAACCTGTTTACGGCCGTGTTTGTGTCGCGCGTAATTTTCGATTGGGTGTTGAGCCGCAAGCGGGTAGGCGAAGCACTGAGTATCTAAGTGGTTGGTGGTTAGCGGGTCGTCGTTCGCAGAAAGGGTTTTTGCAGCGTGGAATTATTTAGAAATCCGAACATAGATTTTCTTGGCAAGAAGTGGTATTTCATCGCGTTTTCGCTGGTCTTCAGTGTGGCGGGTGTTTGTTCGATGCTGTTTTGGCACGGCATCCCGCTGGACATTGACTTCCGTGGCGGCACGCAGGTGAGCGTGAAGTTTTCTCATCCTCCCGACATCGATGCCGTCGCCAAGATCATGGATCGGATCGGCTATCACAATGCTCGAATTCGTAATTTTGGAGGCCCTGGCAGCAACGAACTGCTGATCGATCTCCCCCAGGAACTTACCAACGAGCAGGCGCTCGACAAAGGCAAAGAGCAAATCATTGCAGCGCTACACACCAGCGCGCCGGGCGACAAGTCGGACCTCAACAATTCCAGCTCTCTCGCCATCGCGGAGTTTTTGTTACGCAACGATCCTCTGCACCTCGGTACCGATGCCCGCCAGCGATATACAACCATCGCTCAGCAAGTCGCCAACTATCGCGACAAGACGAAGGGCGGCGTGCTGGCCAGCTTCGATGATCTAAAGGCGGTAGTTGATCCCGCGGTGCTCGGTTCCCTCCAGCAAGGGTTCTATCTGTCTGACTTCGGTGTCTATGATGTACAGATCGTCGGTCCCCAGGTAGGGGCTCAGTTAAGGCGGCAAGCGGTTCTCGCCACCCTGTACTCTCTGGTCGGTATGTTGGTGTACCTGGCAGTTCGGTTTGAATGGATTTACGGAGTGGCTGCTGTGATTACCGTGTTCCACGACACCCTGATCACCATCGGAGTCTTCTCCCTAACCAATAAACCCATATCACTCACGGTCATCGCCGCCATCCTGACCCTGATCGGGTATTCCAATAACGACACCATCGTGGTTTTCGACCGTATTCGTGAGAATCTCAAATTGATGCGACGGGAGAAGCTGGCCGATATCGTCAACCGCAGCATCAACCAGACCCTAAGTCGAACCATCTTGACAGCAGGTTTAACATTCCTGACTGTGCTAGCTTTGTACCTTTTTGGGGGCGAAGTGTTGCATGGGTTTTCCTTTGCCCTGGTTATCGGCATCTTAATCGGGACTTATTCATCGATCGCCATTGCCGCCCCCATTTTGGTGGCATACCAGGACTGGCGATCGACTCGCAGCAACTCTGGGCTTGCGGCACAAGGAGCTACAGGTCGCAACCAGACTGGGTCCGGGCGTAGAGAGAAAGCTAAAGCAAGGGCTTAGAGTGGTTTTTCCTGATTGGCGATAGGTTTGCTGTGCTTCATCCGGTTTTTCAATATCAGATTGGAACAACGGTATTGTGGCCGGTGTCTAAAGCATCGTAGGTCTGTGCAGGGAGAAAACATATGTTCGAGGACAGCCTGATCGAATCGGGCGGTAAGCTCAAAACCAAACGCGGCCGGATGACGTTCTTCTCGTTCATCCTGGAGGCCGTCATTGTCATCGTTCTGATCCTGATTCCTCTGATGTTTACCGAGGCATTGCCAAAAGGGCAGCTGATGACCTTTCTGGTAGCACCGCCGCCGCCGCCACCACCACCGCCGCCGCCAGCAGCGGCTGTGAAGGTCGTCAAGGTCGAGACCGATATTGTGAACAACCAGCTCCGCACTCCCACCAAGATCCCGCAAAAAGTCCAGATTCTTAAGGAAGACGAGGCCCCGCCGCCGTCGACCGGTGTCGTGGGTGGCGTCCCGGGAGGAGTTCCCGGCGGACAGATGGGCGGAGTAATTGGGGGCATTATCAGTTCTACCCCGGTGGCGGTTCCGAAGATGGCCACCCCCACCCGCATCCGCGTTTCGCAGGGCGTAACGGCGGGCATGAAGATCCACGACGTGACTCCGCAGTATCCGCAGATGGCGAAAATTGCCCGCGTGCAGGGACCAGTGGTCCTGGCTGCGGTCATCGGCAAGGATGGCGCCATCCAGAACCTGCGGGTGGTTAGCACGGCTTCGCCTTTGCTGAACCAATCAGCTCTGGACGCGGTGAAGCAGTGGAAGTATCGGCCCTATATCTTGAATGGTGAGCCGGTGGAGGTCGATACCACGATCACCGTGAACTTCACGCTGTCGGGCGGATAGTCTTTAGCATCACAGTTGAGGTACCCTGGCGGGGATTTTGTCGCTCGAGGTATCTCGGCTGATCAGAGTTCCCGGGTTTTATTCAAAATCGCAATTAGTTATCGAGGAGGGTAGCAACTCATGTTTGTAGATCACGTAGCAACATCGCACCTGGTAGGACACTTGCACACGACCGCGACCTGGCTTCTGCAAGAAGCCGCGGGCCCGCAGTGGGACCCAATTTCCCTCTGGAAGCAGATGGGGTGGGTTGCCCGCACGGTCGTAATCATTCTCTTCATCATGTCAGGCTGGTCGTTTGGCGTGATGATCGACCGCTGGATGGCCTTCAATGCGGCTCGCAAGCAGTCGCGGGCTTTTGCTCCTGCCGTGGCAGGCGCTCTGCGGGACGGAAAAATTGACGAAGCCATCAAAGTGGCGGAGCGCAATAAGCGCAGCCATTTGGCCAAGGTTGTTACCGCTGGCTTGATGGAATTTCGAGCACACCAGGATTCCAGCGACATTCCGGGTGAGACCATTGAGGCCTCTAAGCGCGCGCTGGAACGCACCGAAGCCATCGTTCATGCCGAGCTGAAGCGCGGATTGGGCGGACTGGCCACCATTGGCTCGACGGCCCCCTTCGTGGGACTGTTCGGCACGGTGATGGGCATTCTGAACGCCTTCAAAGGTATTTCGACTGAGAAGGCAACCGGTTTGGCCGCAGTCGCCGGCGGTATCGCGGAAGCCCTGGTAACGACCGCATTCGGGTTGCTGGTCGCTATTCCGGCCGTGATGATGTTTAACTATCTGACTGGTCGCGTGGAAGCGTTCGACGTCGAGATGGACAACTCGTCGAGCGAACTGATCGATTACTTCCTGAAGCGCCGCGGAGCAGTGCGCCGCTAAAACCAAGCCCTGGCTCGCAATTGAGTTGCTCAGGTCCGGCGCACAGCCGCCGGACCTGCCTCCACGAGATTGGTGAGGATTGATTCCAGGGCGGGAGAAGCAATTATGGGAATAGCAGTTAGAAATGAAGGTGCCAAGGTTAACTCCAACATCAACGTCACGCCCATGGTGGACGTGATGCTGGTGCTGCTGATCATTTTTATGGTCATCACGCCGATGTTGCAGAAAGGCGTTCAGGTCGACCTGGCTAAGGTCAACGCCCCCACCCAGATGCCCGACGCAGATAAGGAAGACGCGTTAGTGGTTGCGGTAAAGCGCAATGGGGACATTTTCTTTGGCAACGATCTGATTCAGCTGGACGCGCTCAGCAACAAGATCAAAGACCGAATCGCGAACCGCACCAGCAAGATCGTGTACGTGCGGGCCGATGCGCGTGCCAAGTACAAATTCGTGGTCGACGTGGTCGACAATGTTCGCTCCGCGGGCGTCGACGACTTGGGTTTGTTGACCGAACAGAAGAAGTCGGGCACTCCGCCGCCAACAGCGCCGGCGAGTGGGATCCAATAGAGTTTCAGGGAGAGCCTTATGGGAATGGCAGTTGGCCCGAGCGGGGGCCAGAGTTGTGAGATTAACGTAACGCCGCTCATTGATGTGTTGCTCGTGCTATTGATCATCTTTATGGTGATCACGCCGCTGACTCCGAAAGGGCTGGACGCGCTGGTACCTCAGCCGCCGCCGCCGAACGCTCCCAAGAACCAGAACAATGACCGCACCATTGTCGTGCAGGTGATTGATCATGGACCCGGCCAGACTCCTGGCTTGAAAATCAACCAGGACGATGTGACCTGGGACAGTCTGCAGGGGCGTTTGACGGACATCTTCAAGACCCGCGCCGAAAAGGTCATGTTTGTGAAGGGCGACGACAATATACCTTTTGCCGACGTCGCTAACGTGATCGACATTGGCCACGCTTCCGGTGTAGATAAAGTTGGCCTGATCACCGCGAAGATCGAAGCAGGCGGTTAGGATCCACGTTTGTCATAGCTGAGCTGCCAGTGGGAACCCCCACTGGCAACTGACAACCTGGCTCCATATGGTGCGGTATGCGGTTCCAGTGCCGCGCCCTTTCCCGGATACGTCCGTATTGTGTTATCGTATGCGGCTGGATCGGGAACACGATTCCAGCTGAGGGGGCAAACAACTCACATGAAAAGAAGTCTTAAGACACTGGCGATTGCTGCAGCTGCGCTTAGCGTGTTCGCAACCGCCGGTTGCGACAAGCTCCGTGCTCGCGACCAACTAAATAAAGGCGTCAATGCTTTCAAAAACGCGAAGTACGAGCAAGCCATTAATAACTTCAAGCAAGCCGTTGCGTATGACCCTTCGCTTTTGAACGCGAAGCTCTATCTCGCGACCGCCTACGCACAGCAATACATACCCGGAGTTGATTCTCCGGAAAATCTTCAGAACGCGAACTCGGCTATTGACCAGTACAAAATAGTGCTCGAGCAGGATCCCAAAAATGTCAACAGCATCAAGGGGATTGCTTATCTGTATCTGCAAATGAAGAAGTTCGATGATGCCAAGACCTATTACCACAAAGCTATCGATCTCGATCCGAATGATCCCGAGGCGTACTATTCCATCGGTGTCATTGACTGGACCGAGGCCTACCAGCCGCGGATGCAGGCGCGTTCCAACCTGGGGCTGCGCCCGGATGAGCCCTTGAAAGACAAGAAAGTTTGTGCTCAGCTGCGCGACCAGCACGGTGCCGTTATTCAAGACGGTTTGGATGCTTTGAATAAGGCTATTTCGCTTCGCCAGGACTACGATGATGCGATGGCTTACATGAACCTGCTCTATCGTGAGAAAGCGGACCGCGAGTGCGATGAGCCCGACGCTCGTGCGGCTGACCTGAAGACCGCCGACGAGTGGGTCGACAAGACCATGGCAGCTAAGAAGGCGAAAGCCGAGAAGCAGACCGGCGCCAATGGCATCACCATGGACCAGTCGAAGTAACGCAGTGTCTGAAAAGTTAGAAAAGCCTCTCGCATTGAGAGGCTTTTTCTTTGCACGTCTCGAGCGATGTTCAAGAAGATTCTAGTCGCAAATCGCGGAGAGATCGCAGTGCGGGTAATCCGCGCCTGCCATGAGCTTGGAATCTCGACCGTGGCAGTGTTCTCTGAGGTGGACAGGGGCGCCCTGCACGTTTTACGCGCGGATGAAGCCTATCCCATTGGGCCTGCGTCCGCGCCGGAATCATATCTCAACATAGAAAGGATCCTGGAGGTCGCCCGCAGAGCGGGGGCGGATGCTATTCACCCGGGATATGGCTTCCTGTCAGAAAATCCGAAGTTTGCGCGAGGCTGCGAAGAGATCGGAATCAAGTTTATTGGCCCCTCTGCTTCCGCCATGGAGGCCATGGGATCGAAGACCCGCGCTCGGCAAAACATGGAGCGCGCAGGTGTTCCTTTCGTCCCGGGAAGTTCAAAAGGGCTGGGGTCTCTGGTCGAAGCCCGAGAGATTGCTTCGCGGCTGGCATACCCAGTCATGCTCAAGGCGGCGGCTGGCGGCGGTGGCAAAGGGATGCGACTGGTCGAAAAGGAAGCGGATCTAAGCTCGGCGTTCGATGCAGCCCGCAGTGAGGCGCTGCGGGCCTTTGGCGATGATGAGGTCTATCTCGAGAAGGCAATCATTGATCCCCGCCACATTGAGGTGCAAGTCCTGGCTGATGAGGATGGCCAAACCGTCTACCTCGGCGAACGTGACTGCTCGGTGCAACGGCGGCACCAGAAGGTCATCGAAGAAGCCCCATCTCCTGCCGTGTCGCCTGGGAAGCGGCGTGAAATGGGCGAGATTGCCGTTCGGGCAGCGCAGGCGGTTGGCTATACCAATGCGGGGACCATTGAATTTCTTGCCGACAACGAAGGGAACTTCTACTTTCTGGAGATGAATACGCGCCTACAGGTAGAGCATCCGGTCACCGAATTGGTGACTGGCCTAGACCTGGTTGAACTACAGATCCGAATTGCTTGCGGAGAACCCTTGCCTTTCCGGCAAGATGAAGTCCAGATTCGAGGACATGCCATTGAATGCCGCGTCTACGCGGAAGACCCCGAGAACAACTACTTTCCAAGTCCCGGCAAGATCACATCGTTAATGGAACCGTCGGGCCCGGGCGTGCGGCTCGACAGCGGTGTTTATCCGGAGTGGAACGTCCCCATGGAGTACGATCCGCTGCTGGCAAAGTTGATTTCTTACGGAACAACCCGAGAGCAGGCGATGGTCCGCCTTAAGCAAGCGCTTCAGGAGTATGCGATCGGGGGAATCAAAACCAATCTCTCTCTCCTGCGTCGTATCCTCGAAGATCGTGAGTTCTATTCTGGGCGGGCAAACACGGGATTCTTGCTGCGCTTACAGGAGGGCTCTTCCAAATCCCGTGAGGGCGCCGAAGAAACTGTTGCGTTGGTCGCAGCAGGAATCTTCCGCTTGCTGGCGGAGAGCGCCTCGCCTTCAACTACCTCAAGGGCAAACGGGGACTCCGTCTCAGAGTGGAAAAAGACAGCACGTTCAGAGGCATCGCGCTAAGCCATGCGGTTCTCCGCTTTCATTTCCGGGAAGGAACACCAACTAGAAATAATCCGGCGCGGCGTAGGCTTCGAATGCCGCATCGACGGCAACTACGTCGACATCGACTTGACCCGAATCAGTTCCGATATTCTGTCGATCCTTTATGAGGGGAAGTCGTATGAGGTGCGCCGCGGGGTCCATGAGGCGGTCACGGTGGGAGACAACAGCTATCAGATTCAGCTAACCGATCCGCGATCATGGCGCAGCAGAAATCTGGCTGGCGGAGGCGGCTCCGGTCCGCAAAAACTCACGGCTTCCATGCCAGGGAAAGTGGTGCGGGTTCTCGCGAACGCGGGAGTCAGCGTCCACGCCGGCCAGGGCGTCCTGGTCATCGAAGCTATGAAGATGCAGAACGAGCTCCGCGCGCCGCGGGATGGAACCATTGCCTCGATTCAGGTGAAAGAGGGACAGGCGGTCAATGCGGGCGAAGTAGTGGCGATCATCGATTGACAGCTACTTCGCATTGCCAGTGCTGGCCAGGACTCTCTCGGCGTAGTAGTTCTCGACCTTCGCTTGATCGCGCATGACCTCGTAGTACGCAGCTTTCAAAAGCTGTTCCCGGCGGTCCTGCAACTGAGTACGAATTTCCTGCTCAACTCGCGGATCGGAAAGATCCCGCTGCCCCGAAGGTTCCATGGCGATCAGTTTGACGATGTGGAACGCCCCCGTCTGCTTACTCGTCGGATTTGCAAGTGGAATGATGCCGGTATGTTGCCCGGGTTTCAGCTTCAGAATGGCTTCGCGCGTTGCCTGGTCGGTCTGCTTGAGCGCGGATTCCGGGATAATGCCCATATCCCCGCCGTTAGGGGCGGTCGAGCTATCCTCGGAATAAGCCATTGCCAGCGATCCAAAGTCATCGCCGGCATCAAGACGAGTAAGTACGGTCTGAATCTTTTTGCGCGCTTCCGCCTCGCTATGAGCTTTGTTGGCACTGTTGGCGGCCTGGGGATCCGGTGTGGTTGTCACCAGGATTCTGCCCAGGTGATAGCGCGGTTCAATCAGATTAAATTCGGAGCGATGGGAATTGTAATAGTCCTTAATGTCCTGCTCAGTCACGTTGAGTTTCGAAGTGACTTCTTTATGTAAGACTTTGTCGGCCGTGAGCGCACGGCGGATGTTCCGCTTGAGATCGTCCTCCGTCATCTTGCTTTCCTGCAGGCGCTGACCAAATTGCTCGGCCGTGTATGGCGACTTCATCTCGTTGAGCTTGCGCTGCACCTCGTCATCGGTGGCAAGAAGTCCAAGCTTTTCGGCGCGGTGCATCAAGATTTCGTTTTCGATGAGCTCGCGTAAGATGCTGAGCCTGAGGCTGGTCGCTTGTTCGTCACTCAACGGCTGGCTGGCACCAGCCGTCTGGCTCTGATAATACTTCTCGAGATCGGCACGATAGATTTTCTGACCATCGACGGTGGCCGCCACATTATCGCCGGAAGGTTTCGAGCAACTTATAGTCAGAATGGCCAGGCACATGGGGACGGCAGAAAGAAATCTGCAGAGCTTGATATTCAATTTCTCCCCCTTTTTCCCTTCTACTTCGCACTCGAGTTGCTGGCGGAAGGCGAAGCGGCCGGCCGTGCCGGTTGCTGAGAAGGCGGCGCGACGCCGGCCCGCTTCAAAGCGCCGTCGAGGGCGTCTCGAATGTCCGAAGCTGGTCTTGCCCCGTCGAGCATTTCACCGTTGATGAACATGGTGGGCGTTCCGCTCACGTCCAAGGCCTCTCCCTGCTTAACCGATGCCTGAACCGCCTGCTCCCCCTTCGGATCCTTGAGGCAGGCCTGAAGCTTTGGCGTGTCCAGATGAAATTTTGCCGCCTGGGTGACGGCCGTACGGTCCAATGCGGCGAACTGATTGTCGCGGCCATTCTCGGCATTGATTTGCTTCTGGTTCGAGTGAACGTAGTCGGCAAACTCCCAATACGCGTCTCCGCTCTGTGCCGCCAGGCAGTTGGCGGCAACGGCCGCGTGAATTGCCCAAGGATGAATTTCTGAGAGTGGAAAGTCCTTGTAGATGAACGCAACCCGGTCGCCGTATTCTTTTAGCAGCTCGGGAAAAAGAATCCGGTGGGTTTGCGAGCAGAAAGGGCATTGCAGGTCATCGAAGTTGACCAGCTTGACCTTGGCATTCGGATTTCCGCGGACCGGCCGCCCAGCAACATCGATCTTGTCCATTATGTCCTGGTAGGGATCCCGACTCAGATCCATCTTGGTCATGCGAATCAACGTCTTTTGATCTTTGGAAAGAAGAAAGTCGTATTCCTGGTCGCGTCCTTTCCCGGAAAAAGTGACTTTGATCGTGTCGTAATTCGGGAATTCGCTCGGACGGGGAGCCGAGATCAACACTTTGACGTCGGCCGGGACGCTGTATTTCACACGCAATTGCCGTTCGATCCTTTGGGAAACATCCGCCGGTGCCTGTGCGGAGCAACCAAGGCCTAAGAGCAGGAAAAACAGGGTCGTGCGTTGGCACGAAATCGATAGAAACCGCTTAAACATGGGATGTTTGATTATCTCACAGGGTTTGCGGGTACTAATCGCCTCGAGTACCGGTGCGGAGCAGTTGTTCTGCGGGAAGTAATGAGTTCATGGATCCGGAACGGAAGCCTTCAAGGTCCAGGGTGACGAACTTGAATCCGAGCGCCTTGAAGACGCGAGTGAATTCCGCAGCCATCTCGGGGGTGAGCGCGCGGGGCATCTCCTCGCGTGCAACTTCGATGCGAGCGATGTCTCCGTGATGGCGCACGCGGCATTGGTGAAAACCAAGTTGGCGCAAAGCATCTTCTCCGCGCTCAACCGCGTTGAGGGCCTCGCGAGTGACGGGGCGGCCATATTCGATACGCGAGGAGAGGCATGCCGAGGCCGGTTTGTCCCAGATGCGAAGTCCGGCTTCTCGCGCAAGCTCGCGAACTTCGGCCTTGCTCAGGGCCGCGTCGAGGAGAGGCGCCGCCACCCTATGTTCGACTGCCGCGGTCTGGCCCGGGCGAAAATCGCCCTTGTCGTCCACATTAACGCCATAGGCGATCTTCCCAAATCCATGCTGCTTGGCAAAGCCTTCCATGACCGTGAACAGTTCGTCTTTGCAGTGGAAGCAACGCCGGCCGTCATTGCGAACATAATCGGGACGGTCAAATTCGTTGGTTCGCAGAACTTCGAGAGGGATGGTGTTTTCCTTGGCAAACGCGACCGCATCTTCCAGCTGGAAGCGAGCCAAGCTGGGTGAATCGGCGATTACCGCCAACATATTTTCGCCGAGGGCCCGATGTGCCGCCCAAGCGAGGAATGCCGAATCCGTCCCTCCGGAGTAGGCGATGAGAGTGCGACCGAGCGCACGCAGATTCCGCTCCAAGGCGGAGCGCTTCTGTTCGAGACTTGCGGCATCCATCACTGACATATCTTATGCTCAAAAACGAGTTGAAGCACAGGTCGATGGGCATGCTTAAAACAGGCGTTCGCTTCGCCGGAGGTTTCCAAAGCTGCCGACGTTCGAGAGCGAAAACGAGAAGCGGAACTGGTTCTCGTTGCGCACTTGAGCGAGCGCGAACCGACGATACTCGACGTTAATGCCGCAGCAGTCCCAGTTGTACGTGATTTGCGCTGACCCGTACTGTAGTTGCGTAAGGCGCGCGTCCAGACCCATGGTTACGGCGCTGCTGAATGCTCGTTTATTCTGGTGCCCATAGCCGAGAACCGCCCGATATTGATCGAACTCAACATCGCTAGGCGTCTGCCCCGATCCAAGGATGGCACCGGGGGCGTGAAGAAAGGCATTGCCAACTCCCATCGTGAACATGCCAAAGTGGCGGTTAAACAGCAAGGTGCTGGTGCTGACGCGGCGCGCCTGGAAGTCGTAGTCCATGTCCCATTCGACGTCGTCGCGAGGGGAGGTGGAAACTCGCAGGCGGGAGATTAACGGCGAAAGATGGCGTGGCTTGGTCAGGAAGGCGATCCCCGTCAGATCAACCGTGCTGGTGAAGACGTTGCGGCGACCTGACACCAGCGCACCACCGAAGGTTGGATCAAGAAAGTACTTTTGCATCAGCTCCCAGGTTACGATTTCGCGGGTGGACGGCTGCTTTTGACACGGCCGCTCGTCGGTCGTGTCGGTGCGTTCCCAAGGGATTCGCCGGGGCGGGGGAGCGCCACCAACCATGAGTGCCGACATTCCCTGGGTACCACAGTCCTCGGCTTCACCGGAGGTTTTCTTGGCGTAAAGGCGATTCACGAGCGCGTATTCAACTTCGTTCGTGTCGCTCAAGATGTCGCGCTCGTCGAAGCGCAGGATGTGGGGAAAGTTTTCCACTCCGGTCACGTAGTTGTAGATGATTCTCGGCTCGACCACATGCTTCCACCTGCGGCCAAGATGTTCGCCGTCAAAGATTCGCGAAAGCGCGGGGGGGCGCAGTTCTACCGACCCCTGCAGCGACTTCCGGTTCAGCGTCTTCGAGATCGCGGTGCCTACGTCGGTCAGCGCAATTCCCGCGGACGGGACCAGTTGTTGGGTGTAAACCGTGTCGCGGAGAGAAAGCTCGGGTCGAAAGCTCCAGCCCTTGAAGTACGTTGGCAAGGACAGCACTGGGTTCAGATCAAACCGGCCGACCAGGGGCGCGGTGCTGAACCCCGGTTCGCTGCGCGATAGGCCTTCCATAGAGGCGTCTACCATGGCATGAATCGGAGTATTCCAAATCTGACGATCAAGAGTCGCAAGCTCGAGACCCGGGGCATGGAGAATGGTGATGACGTCACCCGGTGCAGTGCTTTGAAAGTCTTGATAACGCCGGGTGGTGCCGTTGATGAATACGCTGCCCGTCGTGTTCGATACGAAGGCTTCGGACTTGACTTCGGAGTTGACTGCTTGCGTGAACACGTCGCTAAAGGCTAATCGGAAGACGTAAGAGGTGAGATAGTCGATGTCTGCCACGGCCCGGAAGTTGTGAGCGAAGGCGCCTTCGGAGGTCAGGTGCGCCTCTGTGCCGCCCTGGTTCACGCCATTGATGCCGCGGTCGAACACCGAGAAGTAGGTCAGATCTACAAAGGAATTTTCCGTGGGCCGAGCGCGAAATTCTGCGTCGGGAGCCCAGCCGCGCTTGGAATAGTATTCCACCCCACCGTGCAGATCCATGCTGCGATTGATCGCCCAGAACACTGACTCGCCAAATGTGAACCCGCGAACCGAAGAGCGTCCAATATTGGGAATGAGAAACCCGGATTGGCGCGGGAGTTTCTGGGCGGGATGGGTAGCGTAAGGAAGGTAGAGGACCGGAACCCCCATTAGACGAAAATCTGTGGAGTAGATGGTGGCGTTTCCCCCCACCTCGACAACCACCTTGCGAGCGTAAAACTTCCACTTGGGATGCGGCAGTTCGCAGGTTGTCACCATTCCATCGATCACTCGGTAGCGGTCGGAGGCGGTCTTTTCGACCACCCGCCCGGTGAAGAAGAAGGCATTCGATGTAGCGGGCAGTGTGTGACGGCTGCGCGATTCGAGTCCGATGCTTCCCCGGACGTGTTCAAAGCGTCCGGTCTCTTGCTGCAGGTTATAAGTGCCCCGGGCGGCTTCGATGTGCTCGCTGTTCGGTCCGCCCTCCAGAACCAGGTTCCCGTCCGCCGTAATGTCGCCAGAATCCGAGTTATAGATGACGTTATCACCTGAAAATGTGTAGCTGCCGTATTCGATCCGGACGTTGCCGCTCAGCTTGTAGACTGCGCCGTCTTTTTCCTGATGGAGGGCGCTAATGGTCGCCGGTTCCGCGGTGCGATTGGAGGACGAGATGTTGGCCCTCTGCGGGAACGCGGCGGGCAGCAACTGGCTGGTTACTAAGCGCGAAGTGAGTATCAGATGACAAAGCACCGCTGTCGTGATAAGGAATCGAGTGCGGGTAGCCATCGGGGGCGCATAGTCCAGTGGAGCGAAGGACTTGGCGTGAAGGTAGCATGTTCTCCTCCCCCTAGGCAAAACCCGATCTTCGCGGCTGCCGGAATGAACCCTTCTGACGTCCAATCCGAAGCTGAACCAAGATATTTTGATCCTGAAGAACTCGATATGAGTGAGCAGCAGTTTGCCTCGAGCCTGGACGATAGCCCTGAGAGGCCGCAGTTCGAGATTGATGAAGCTGAGCAGGAGAGCCTGCTTGAGGAAACCTGTGCCTCAGAATTCTCCGCTGGGGGGGAGGAACTGCCCCTCCCGAGAGTTGAGGGCATGGCCCCCGCTTCGCCGGTTTTCGACCCGGTCACTGATGAAGAAGAGCCGGAAACTGCTCGAGACCTGGGAACGGGTCCATCTTCGGGCACAGCGGCCGAGCCCGATTGGCGGCGCATGGTCAGTGCCAAGGTGAACAGTTACAAAGCTCGCAATCCGCATCAAGAGCGCTATCCCTCGCTAAGTTTGCAGTTTGACCCTCCCGCTTCGAAGACCTCGCGGCCACTTCAGGCATTTGCTCCCGTCGAGGAAATGGGCGGCACCGTGGAGCAAGCCTCGGAAGTCGAAACCGACACCGCTCTTGCTTCTCCACCTCCGCTTCCGGGGATACCGGCACGAATTGTGATGGAAGCCACGGCGAGAGTCATCGAATTCCCCCGGCCGGCAGTTCGCTCTGACGAACTTGCGGAACCGGTAATTGACCGGCCACGGATCGTCGAAGCGCCAGAGTTGCTGCCTCCACCGCCCGCCATGGGAGGGATTCTGATCGAGGAGCAGCGCGAAAGCGAGCCGGAGCGGCGTCCGGGATTCGATTTCCCTTTGCAGTCCGCCACCCTGAATCGGCGAGTTGCAGCCGGCCTATTCGACGCCTCGCTGGTGGTGGCTTCCCTCGTATTGTTCGGCTATGTCTTCGTCCGGATCAATGGCGCGATGCCGCCGGTGCGCTTAGGAGCGGTGCTCGCGAGTTGCCTGTTGGTGGTTCTATGGCCCGCATATCAGTATGCGTTTCTGGTTTATTGCGGCAAAACCCCGGGGCTCTGGGCGGCAAAGCTTCATCTGGCTAGCTTCAATGGACAGCCAGCCGGGCGCGGCCTGCGGCGGTGGCGCGTGCTCGCTTCGGTGCTCTCGCTGGTTTCTTTGGGACTCGGATATGCGTGGTGTTTACTCGACGAAGACCAGCTATCCTGGCACGACCGGATTACCCGAACACACCTAGCCCCGCGCTGATCTGTCAGCGCGGAAATCTCCCCCGCAAAGCTCGAAATAAGCAAAGCTCCCCGATGCCAAATCTGGGGTTGCGTCTGAGTCGACTTCGGATCAGTCGCTCACCTCTGCTAACATTTTTCTGTGACCCCAGACTCCAGCGTTCGGGTGCGCTTTGCGCCCTCGCCTACCGGGCAGTTGCATGTCGGTAATGCCCGCACCGCCTTGTTCAACTGGCTGTTTGCTCGCCAGAATGGCGGCCCGATGGTCTTGCGCATTGAGGACACGGACCTCGATCGCAGTGAGGCGCGTTATGAGGACCAACTCGTCGCTGATCTGAAGTGGCTGGGCCTTGATTGGGACGAAGGTCCTGATCTGGGAGGCGCCTACGGACCTTACCGCCAGTCGGATCGTCTGCAAATTTATCGCGAACATGCCGAACGCCTGCTGAAGGAGAGAAAGGCCTATTTGTGCTTCTGCACGGAACGGGATCTCCAGCACGAGCGCGAGAAAGCCGCCGCAGAAAATCGCCAACTGATTTACTCCGGCAAGTGCCGGAATCTCGATTTTGCGGCCGCGGACGAAAGGCGTAATGCGGGCGAGGCATGCGCCATTCGGTTGCGGATTCCCGAACACCCCATTCGTTTTCATGACATCGTGCACGGTCCAGTAGAGTTCTCGAACGAAGTTGTAAGCGACCCGATTATCCTGCGATCGTCGGGGATGCCGGTTTACAACTATGTGGTCGTCATCGACGACGGGTTGATGAAGATCACGCACGTGATCCGAGGAGACGACCATCTGTCGAACACTCCGAAGCAGGTGGCGCTTTACGAAGCGCTTGGCTGGCCGGTGCCCGAGTTTGCGCACTTGTCAACCATCCTTGGGGCAGACCGCGAGCGGCTTTCCAAGCGTCATGGTGCTACGTCGATCGCGAATTTTCGCGATATGGGAGTTCTCCCCGAGGCGTTGGTTAACTATCTGGCACTGCTCGGATGGGCGCCGTCTGGCGGAACCCGAGAGATCTTTTCAAAAGACGAGCTGATCAAGGAGTTCTCTCTTGAACGTGTCACGCCGTCTCCCGCCGTTTTCGATATCGAGAAGCTGTACTGGCTGAATCGGCACTACATCAAAGAGAGCTCAGTCGAAAGGATTGCGGCATTGGCTGAGCCTTACTATGCTCCTCTGGTGGGTCCGAAGCCTGCCTCAGACGTGCGAGCGTGGCTGGACAAGATCACCTGGATGCTGGCCGCCTACGTGGACCGACTCGAACAACTTCCGGATAAGGCCGGGCTCATCTTCAACTACGACGCAAAAGCCGCCCTTGCTTCGCCGGACAATGTTGAGGTCCTCGCAGCTCCGCAGACCGACGCGGTCCTCGCCCGCTTCGTCGTCAAGGTCCTCGAAGATGAATCCGCTGGCGAAAAGCGACTCACGCCCGAGCAGTTCAAGAAACTTGTGGCTGAGGTGAAGGCAGAAACCGGAGCGCGGGGTAAAGAGTTGTTCCACCCAATCCGAATCGCCATAACCGGCTCTCACTCCGGCCCCGATTTCGACAAACTCATACCGATTCTCGAAGAGGGCAGCCGCCTGCCCATGCCGACCCACGTGCTTAGCGTTCGGGAGAGAGTCGAGGAGTTTGGGAAAGCAAGAGGAAAGTAAGAGCCGGTCTTCCGCTTTGAGCGATCTGGAGGAGCTATTCGCGTAAGAGCTGTGCAAGTGCGGCCTCTAATTGCGGATACTTGAACTTGAAGCCCGCCGAAGCAAGGGTTTTCGGAACTACTCTCGCACTCGAAAGTAGTCCTTCGTCCGCAAATTCCCCGAAAGCAAGCCGCAGCATAAAAGCCGGTACGGGAAAGGGTGCGGGGCGATTCAGGAGGTGTGCCAGCGTGCGTGTGAGCTCGGCATTCATAACTGGACTTGGCGAGACCATATTGACCGGGCCGCGGATCTCCCCGGGCGAGGATGGCAGGCCCTCCACAATCGCCTTTGCTGGGTCCAGGATGTGCACGACGGCAGCGGCCAGATCTTCCACGTGAATCCAGGCGAACCACTGTTGGCCATCGCCAATCCTCCCGCCTAGGCCAAATCGGAAGGGGAGCAGCATTTGTCTCAAGGCACCCCCGGCCTGGCTGAGTACGATGCCAATCCGAAGATTCACAACCCGAATTCCGGCTTGCAGGGCGGGGTGGGTCGCTTGCTCCCACTCCAGGCTGACTCCTGCGAGAAAACCCCTTCCCGGCGGACTCTCTTCGGTGAGGATCTCGTCTCCGCGATTTCCGTAGTAGCCGATGGCGGAGGCACAGAGAAAGGCTTGCGGCGGTTTCTCGGCCTGCGCAAGCGCGGTGGCGAGGTTGCGGCTGGTCATCACCCTGCTGTCACGAATCGATTTCTTCTTGTTTCTCGTCCAGCGCCCGGCCACCGACTCGCCGGAAAGGTGGATCACGGTATCAAAGCCCGAAACTAGCGGGGGCGGGACCGCCTCGATTGGGTTCCAGCCGATTTCCCGCTGATGGCGAGGCTCGCGGCGAACCAGGCGGTAGATCTGGTCCCCTCGTTTCTCGAGCGCAGGAATCAGGGCTCGTCCGATCAGTCCCGAAGCCCCACTGATGAGGATGCGTGACATGCGCAGATATTCTACCGATCCGGAACTGGCCGAGTTCCAGAGTTTGCGACCTCCTGCACCTTGAACGCTGCACCCCGCTATAATCAGACACAAGGAAGCAGTCCACCGGGCCCGTTCTGGGTCGCTCGCCGACATTCGCGGGCGGAAGCCTGATCCACTAACCTCCGGCAGGCTGTGCCGCATTCATGGCTACTTTGCGCGAACAAATCGCGACCAACATGCTCACCGTGACAAAGTTCCGCGAGCTGTTGCGGCGAATGCGCGAGAACCGCCCCAACGACGATCTGGAGCTGGTGCGCAAGGCCTACGAGTTTTCGCAAAAACATCATTCCGGTCAGCAGCGAGCTTCCGGCGAGCCGTATCTGGTCCACCCCCTCGAAGTAGCGCTCGTACTGGCCGAGATGAAGATGGATGCAGTGGCGGTAGCGGCCGGCCTTTTGCACGATTCGGTGGAAGACACCTCGGTCACCATCGTGGATTTGCGTAAAGAGTTTGGCGAGCAGGTGGCGCACATCGTTGAAGGCGTCACCAAGATCAGCAAGATTGATTTTTCGTCGCAGGAAGAGCAACAGGCCGAGAACCTGCGCAAGATGATGCTTGCCATGGTGGACGACATCCGCGTAGTGCTCATCAAGCTGGCTGACCGCTTACATAATATGCGTACGCTCGAGCATCTTCCCTCGGCCCGTCAGCAGAAGATCGCCCGTGAGACGCTCGATATTTACGGGCCCATCGCTCACCGGCTCGGTATGGGCAAGATTCGCGGGGAGCTCGAAGACCTTGGCTTTCGCTATCTCGACCCGATTGCCTACCAGCAGGTCCATGACGCGGTTGAGGCTCGCCGAAAAAAAGGCGAGCAGTTCCTCTCCGCCGTGGAGCACGTTCTCAGCGAGAAATTGAAGGAAGCGAGCATCAGTGCCAAGGTCGAGAGCCGTATCAAACGTCTATATAGCATCCACAAGAAACTCCTGAAGCAGCGCATCTCGGTCGATCAGGTCTATGACCTGTATGCCATGCGCGTAATCACGAATTCTGTGCAGGATTGCTACGGCGTGCTCGGCATTGTGCATAACCTTTGGCGACCGGTCCCGGGGCGCATCAAAGATTTCATCGCCATGCCCCGGCCGAATCTGTATCAATCGCTGCACACCTCAGTCATTACCGAAGAGGGCGTCAGCTTCGAGATCCAGATTCGCACGGAAGAGATGCACCGCATGGCTGAGGAAGGCATCGCCGCACACTGGAAATACAAGGATGGTCCGGTCTCCGCGCGCGACGAGCAGCGACTGGCGTGGCTGCGACAGGTCGTCGAATGGCAACGCGACGTTACCGACCCGAGCGAGTTCCTCTCCACGCTCAAGGTCGATCTGTACCCGGAAGAGGTTTACACATTTACCCCGAAGGGGAAAGTGGTCGTGCTTCCGCGCGAATCCACGCCGATCGATTTTGCCTATACCATCCACACCGAAGTCGGTCACAGCTGCGTGGGCGCAAAGGTGAATGGCAGAATGGTCCCGCTTCGCCACAAGCTGCATAGCGGCGACATAGTGGAGATCATCACCCAGCCTGGCCACAAGCCGAGTCGCGATTGGCTAGCCGTCGTGCGGTCATCGCGTGCACGAAACAAGATCAAACACTGGCTCAACGTCCATCAGCGCGAACGAGCCATCGAAATTGGCAGGAAGTTGATCGAGAAAGAAGCTCGCAAATATCGCATCTCCCTCAAGGACATCAAAGATGCCGAGATGCAGCGCATCGCATCCGACTACGGATTAGGCCAGCCTGACGATCTGCTTGCCGCGATCGGCTACGGAAAGTATTCCGCTCGCCAGATCCTCGGCAAGTTGGCGCCTGCTTCTGAGCCCGAATCCACCATGCCGCTCGAAGAGGAATCCGGCATCGGCAATGTTGTGCGACGCGTCTTCGGGGGAGACCACAGTAACGCGATTCGCGTGAAGGGCCAAGGCGACCTGCTGGTCTATCGCGCGAGATGCTGCAATCCGATTCGCGGTGAGACTGTCGTCGGCTACGTAACTCGTGGCAAGGGGGTTGCCGTCCATTCGGTCAATTGCCCGAATGTGACCAATTTGATGTACGAACCGGAACGGCGCATCGAGGTCGAGTGGGGCAAGGAGGAGGGATCTCCGACTGCCTTCCCGGTAAAGCTTACGGTATTCTGCGACGACCGCTTTGGCATGCTCAAGCAGATCACTGCGGTGATCAGCGATACGAGCACCAACATCCGCAATATTGGTGCGCGAACCGAAAATGGCCAAGCTAACGTGGACATCGTCATCGAAATCGCTGACCTGAAACACTTGGAAAGCATCATCCAGGGGGTGCGCAAGATCCCAGGCGTGCACGACGTGCAGCGACTTCAAAGAGTTTGATGGGCGGGCGACAGATTGAAGCTTTCAGATTGTTGCCTGCGCGCCAATCTGAAGTTCTCATTTTTACCATCTCCCATGCGTAATAAATAACGGAGGAACATGCGCCAAGTCATTTCAACCCCCGATGCACCCAAAGCGATCGGACCTTATTCGCAGGCCATTCGAGCGAACGGATTGGTTTTCGTCTCCGGGCAGGTGGCGATTGATCCGGGCACACAACTGGTGATCGAAGGCGATGTGGCCGTTCAAACCGAGAGAGTCATTCAGAACCTTTCCGCCATTCTCAATGCCGCAGGAAGCAGCCTCCAGATGGTTGTGCGCTCGACTGTGTTCTTAAAGAACATGAGCGACTTCGCCGCTATGAACGAAGTCTACGGCAGGCACTTCACCGGAGCACCACCATCGAGGTCAACAGTTGAGGCGGCTCGCTTGCCGAAAGATGTTCTAGTTGAAATCGACGTGATTGCATTGGTCCCCAAATGAGATCATCTTCAAGACATCACCGAATCGCGTCTTAGCAGTTTTCGGAGGAATCATGAAACGAGGACTATTTTCGTTCGCACTTGTCGGTCTGGGAGCGAGCCTGGCGATGGCACAGACCGCCACATCTCCCACCCAAGCTCCGACGCACAAGACAACGCCGACTCACAAATCGGCAACCGGTACTGCTGCAAAAAAACCGTCGGCGCGCCCAAACCCCAATGTGCCAACCAAGGTCACTGGGCCTGGAACCACCACACCCTCAGGCCTGCAATATTGGGACACTAAAGTGGGAACCGGTGCGACCGCAGCTGCCGGACAAACCGTTAAGGTTCACTACACCGGCTGGCTTACGAGCGGCAAGAAGTTCGATAGCTCGGTCGGTGGACAGCCCTACACC
>Ga0157374_10000489_pt1 | contig 35874 bp, 34 predicted proteins | sample M25metaG_FD_115308 | JGI IMG/M metagenome (GOLD analysis project Ga0157374, IMG submission 115308) | Miscanthus rhizosphere microbial communities from Kellogg Biological Station, Michigan, USA - M2-5 metaG | ecosystem: Host-associated > Plants > Roots > Rhizosphere > Soil | place: USA: Michigan...
CTGAAAAAGCCGTTGCAAACGAGGATTGCCAGAATCGAGAAGGAGATGGAAACATTGAACGCGCAAAAGGCAGCGCTAGACGCGTTCGTCGCGGATGCGGCCAGCTATGAGCCCGCCATGAAGGCACGGCTGACTGAAACGCTCAGGCAGCAAGCCGATGTCCAATCGCGCCTGGAGACGCTCGAAGCTCAGTGGCTCGACGCGCAGGAGGAACTCGAACAGATAGGCTAGCGCCCGGGCGCGGGCGCGGGCGCTCATTCGACCGAGAGGAGGTGTGCTCTTGACTGCCCCGTTGCGAGGTCTGCGCGTGCTGGACCTTACCCGTTTGCTGCCCGGACCGCTCGCCACGTTGCGGCTGGCGGAGCTCGGCGCCGACGTACTCAAGATCGAAGAGCCCGGAGCCGGCGACGGCGCGCGGGCGATGCTGCAAAGCGCGGCGGACCGGTCCGCGGGCCGGCCGAGCGCGTTTTACCGGCTCGTCAATCGCGGCAAGCGTGAAACGCGGCTGGACCTGAAGAGCGAGACGGGCTGCACGGTGCTGCGCGCGCTCGTACGCGAATCGCATGTACTCGTCGAGAGCTTCCGGCCCGGCGTGATGGCCCGCCTGGGGCTCGATTACGCGAGCCTCGCCAAGATCAATCCAAAACTCGTCTATTGCGCCATCACCGGCTATGGCGCAAGTGGGCCGTTCGCGCATCGGCCCGGACACGACATCAACTACCTGGCTTACGCCGGTGTCCTCGATCAAATCCGAGGGGCGGACGGCACGCCCGTCGTTCCCAACATTCAGATCGCCGATATTCTCGGCGGCGCATCGACGGCTCTCACCCAGATTCTTGCCGCGCTATGGCAGGTCACACAGGGAGGCGGCGGCTCGTTTCTCGACATATCGATGACGCATGCCATCCGCGCCTGCAACGTCGTGGCCCACGCCACACTCGAGAATGCCGGCGGGCAGCACGCCGCATCGGCGGACCTCGCCGCCGGACACGGACTGATGAACGGCGGCGCGCCTTGCTACAACGTCTACAAGACGGCGGACGGACGCTGGCTGGCCATCGGCGCGCTGGAGCTCAAATTCTGGGAGAAGCTGTGCCGCGCATTGGGGCGCGAGGATTGGACGAGTCGCCACTGGAGCCTCGGTCAGGCGGCGGGCGGCGCCGACGCTGCATCGCTGACGCGCGAGCTGGCCGCGCGCATCGCCAGCCAGCCGCTTGCGGCCTGGCTCGCATTGCTCGAGCCGCTCGATTGCTGCGTGAGCCCCGTGTTGACCGTCGAGGAAGCGCGCCAGCATCTTTTGTTCACGGCAACGGACGCGGACTCGTAGCGGGCACTTTGCGCACCTGCGCCTGCAATATGCGATCGCCGCACAGGGCGCCATCGCCCTGCTAGCGGCTACTCCAGCTCCTTGACGCGGCCGATCGCCTCGTCGATTCGCTCGACGGCCAATACCTGCAGTCCCTCGATCGGCTGCTTCGGCGCATTCGCCTTTGGAATCAGCGCCGCCGTGAAACCGAGCTTGGCCGCTTCCTTGAGCCGTTCCTGGCCCCGCGGCGACGGCCGGATTTCACCGGCCAGACCGACTTCGCCAAACACGATCAGCCCCTTCGGCAGCGGCTTGTTGCGCATCGACGAGTGGATCGCGAGCAAAACAGCCAGATCCGCGGCCGGCTCCGCGATCTTCACGCCGCCCACCGCGTTGAGGAACACATCCTGATCGAAACAGGCGATGCCGGCATGCCGATGCAACACGGCAAGCAGCATCGCGAGCCGGTTTTGCTCGAGCCCGACGGCCAGACGGCGCGGATTCGGCACATGCGCCGTATCGACGAGCGCCTGAATTTCGACCAGCAGTGGCCGCGACCCCTCTTGCGTCACGAGCACGCACGAGCCCGGTACGATCTGCTCGTGCTGCGAGAGAAAAAGCGCCGAGGGATTCGCCACGCCGCGCAGCCCGCGTTCCGTCATCGCAAAAACGCCGAGTTCGTTGACGGCGCCAAAACGGTTCTTGAACGCACGCACGAGTCTGAACGACGAATGCGTATCGCCTTCGAAGTAAAGCACCGTGTCGACGATATGCTCCAGCACGCGCGGGCCGGCAAGACTGCCCTCCTTCGTCACGTGGCCGACCATGACGACGGTCGTCCCCGATTGCTTGGCGAGCCGCGTGAGCTGCGCCGCACACTCGCGCACCTGGGCGACCGAGCCCGGCGCCGAGCTCAGCGCGTCGGAATAGATCGTTTGAATCGAATCGACGACGGCGACATCGGGCCGCTCCGCCTCGATCGCCGCCTGGATCTTTTCCAGCTGAATCTCGGCGAGCAGCCTCAGCTCGGCCGCCTTCGAGCCTGGCTCGACAAGCGCCAGCCGCTGCGCACGCAAGCCGATCTGGGCCGCCGATTCCTCGCCGCTGATATAAAGTGCGCGGCGCTCTTCGGCCAGCGCGGCGAGCGACTGCAGGAGCAGCGTCGATTTGCCGATGCCGGGATCGCCGCCGATCAATACAACGGCCCCTGCGACGAAGCCGCCCCCCAGTACGCGATCGAACTCCCCGATGCCGGTGGAAAACCGCGGCACGTCGGCCGCTTCGATATCGGCGAGCCGTTGCACGGGGGCGGTTTTCGCGAGCGATTGGAAGCGATGTGCGCCGGCGGCCGGTGCGACCGTCTCGACGAGCGTGTTCCATGCTCCGCAGGCCGGGCACTGCCCTTGCCATTTGGGAGATTGTCCGCCGCACTCGGTACAGCTATACGTCGTTTTTTGTTTTGCCACGCGCTATGGGTCCGCTATCCGGCGGTGCCGGTTCGGCCGTTCTAGATGGTTTCAATGGTGCTCGACGGGCACAACGCGACAGGTGCGAAGCTATTCCGCGCGCACGGGCACGCGTTGCGCCACAGCGCACATGAGCTCGTAGCCGATCGTGCCGCAGGCGCGCGCGACATCGTCGATCGGCACCTGCGCACCCCAGAGCTCCACGCGCGAGCCGACATTGGCCGCCGGGCACGGCGTGAGATCGACGGTCAGCATATCCATCGAAACACGTCCGATCACGCGCGTGCGAATGCCGTCGACCACGATCGGCGTGCCGTCGGGCGCACAGCGCGGATAGCCGTCGGCGTAGCCGCAAGCCACGACCCCGATGCGCATCGGGCCCGGTGCCGAGAACGCCGAGCCGTAGCCGACGGTCTGCCCGGCGCTCAGCGTTTGGACGGCGATCAGCTCCGAGGCGAGCGTCATGGCCGGCTGCAGGCCGGTGCCTTCGATCGCGGCGGTGACGCCCGAGGGCGATGCGCCGTAAAGGATGATGCCGGGGCGCACCCAGTCGAAATGCGCGCCAGGGTGCCAGAGCGTGGCGGCCGAGTTCGCAAGACTGCGCGCGCCCGCGATTCCTTCGGCACCGCGTTCGAATGCCGCGAGTTGCTCTTCGATGCCGCGCTCGCCGTCCGCATCGGCAAAATGCGTCATCAACGCGATCTGACCGACTCCGGGGCACGCGCGCGCCCGTTCCCAGGCGGCTCGGAACTTCTCGGGCGTATACCCGAGCCGGTTCATCCCCGTATTCATCTTGAGTTGAATGTTGACGGGCTTCGAGAGCCTCGCCATTTCGAGCATGCGCAACTGCTCGTCGCAGTGCACTGTCGTCGTGAGGCTGTACCGGTCGATCACGTCGATGTCGGTAGGCCGGAAAAACCCTTCAAGCAGGAGAATCGGACCGGCCCAGCCGAGCTCGCGCAACTTGGCCGCCTCTTCGAGATCGAGCAGACCGAAACCGTCGGTTGCCCGCAGGCCCGGGAACGCACGGGCCAATCCGTGGCCATAGGCATTGGCTTTGACGACTGCCCAGACCTTGGAGTTCGGCGCGTGGCGGCGGGCGACAGCGAGGTTGTTGGCCAGGGCGGCGGTATGGATGGTGGCGAGAAGCGGGCGCGGCATGGGTGTTTTCGTAAGAACTTAAGGGCGCAAGCAGGCGCTATCGGGCGCTCGTGGCGCTCCTTTCGCGCGGGTGAACGGCCGCTGGCGCCGCCTGGGCAACGCGAGCAGCCGTCCGAAGGCACCTATTTTCGTGATATAAAGCCGTGCGCACAACCCATTTCGAACGGCATAGGCCCAAACGCGTCGCTCGCGAGGAGCCAGGACAAGGCACAACGAGGACAGCATCGCATCTGATGAAAAAAGGTTTTTATTCCATCATGGCCGCGCAGTTTTTTTCGTCGCTGGCCGATAGTGCCCTTCTGATTGCCGCCATCGCTCTGCTCAAAGACCTGCATGCCCAGAACTGGATGACGCCGCTGCTCAAGCTGTTTTTCGTCCTCTCATATGTGGTGCTTGCAGCGTTCGTCGGTGCGTTTGCCGATTCCCGCCCCAAAGGGCGCGTCATGTTCGTCACCAACACGATCAAGATCGTCGGCTGCATCGTCATGATGGTCGGGGCGCATCCGCTGCTCGCCTACGGCATCGTCGGGTTCGGCGCGGCGGCCTATTCGCCCGCCAAATACGGCATCCTCACCGAACTGCTGCCGCCCGAGCGGCTGGTTGCGGCGAACGGGTGGATCGAAGGGACCACGGTCGCATCGATCATCCTCGGTACCGTGCTCGGGGGCGCGCTCATCAGCCCCCATATCGCCGTGCACATCCTTCGGCACCATATTCCGTTCGTCGCCACGCCGGCCGAAGCCGCGATGCTCGTCATCGTCGGCATCTACGTCATTGCGGCGCTCTTCAACCTGCGCATCCCCGATACCGGCGCACGGTATCCGCGGCAGGAACACGGTCCGATCAAGCTCGTCACCGATTTCGCCGAGTGCTTCCTGACGCTGTGGCGCGACAAGCTCGGCCAGATCTCGCTGGCAGTCACGACGCTGTTCTGGGGCGCGGGCGCGACGCTTCAGTTCATCGTGCTGAAATGGGCCGAAGTCTCGCTCGGCATGTCGCTGTCCGAAGGCGCGATTCTGCAGGCCGTCGTCGCCCTCGGGGTAGCCTTCGGCGCAATGGCAGCCGCAGCCAAGGTGCCGCTCAAGAAGTCGCTTACCGTACTGCCCGTCGGCGTGCTCATGGGCATCGCCGTCATGCTCATGGCCTTTTACACGCGCCATCTGATTCCCGCGAACTGGGGCCTTTACTTCGGGCGCGTGCACGTCCCCGGCTATCTGATCATTGCCTACTTGTTCCTGATGGTCGTGGGCGCCCTGTCGGGCTTTTTCGTGGTGCCGATGAATGCGCTGCTCCAGCATCGCGGGCACGTGCTGCTTTCCGCGGGACATTCGATCGCCGTGCAGAATTTCAACGAGAATCTGTCCGTGCTGATCATGCTCTGCCTTTATGCGGTGCTCGTCTGGCTCGATGTGCCGGTATCGATCGTGATCGTGCTGTTCGGTACGTTCGTCTGTCTGATGATGTGGGTGGTCATGCGGCGCCACCAGGCCAATCAGCGCGCTTTCGATGCAGTCGCGCTGATCGGCGAAGTCAAACACTGAGTCGAGCAAGAAGCCGGCAGCGGTCCGGGGAGTCGCCATGTCGCATGCCATACCGAACGTCCTTTCGATCGCCGGCTCCGACTCGGGCGGCGGCGCGGGAATCCAGGCCGACCTCAAGACGTTCTCGGCGCTCGGTGCCTACGGCGCGAGCGTCGTCACGGCGCTGACCGCCCAGAACACGCACGGCGTCTTCGCCGTGCATGCGCCCGACGCGGCATTCGTCGGCGCCCAACTCGATGCGGTTTTCAGCGACATTCGCATCGACGCGGTCAAGATCGGCATGCTTGCCAACATCGATATCGTGCGCGCCGTAGCCGGTGCGCTGCGCCAGTACCGACCGCAGTTCGTCGTACTCGACACCGTCATCCTTTCATCGAGCCGGCACCCTCTTCTCGCCCCCGACGCCGTGGCCGCCATGCGCGACGAGCTCGTACCGCTCGCCAGCCTCGTGACGCCCAATCTGCCCGAAGCGGCGGCGCTCCTCGGCGGCCCCGAGGCCACCGACGAGGCGGCCATGCTCGATCAGGCGCAGGCGCTGCGGGCGCTGGGCGCCCAAGCCGTATTGATGAAGGGCGGTCACCTGGGCGGTGCCCAAAGCCCGGATTGGCTCGTCGAAGCCACGAACACGAGGCGTTTCGGCGCGGCGCGGCTGACAGTACCGAATACGCACGGCACAGGCTGCACGCTCTCCTCCGCCATCGCCGCGCTGATGCCGCGGCATAGCGATCTCGGCGACGCAATCGCCGGTGCCAAGGCCTATTTGCTCGATGCGATGCGCGAAAGCGTACGACTCGACGTGGGTACCGGTACCGGCCCGCTCCATCACTTCTATCGCTGGTGGTAGGACTGCCGGGCGAAGACTGCCGCCGCCCGCGGCCAGCCGTCCGGGACGACGAAGCCGCGCGCCTGCTCGATCCAAGGGTCGCCCGAGGCGCAACGGCTGAAGGCGGCCACCATCGTCGGTCCGCTCTGCGAGGCCAGGCGCGCGGCGAGCGCATCGGCCGATACGAATTCGCCCGCTTGCACCGCACGCTCGGATCGGGGGGCAAGCCACGCAAGGCGCGGTAGCACGGCCCAGGCGTCGGCACGCCCCGCGGCAAAGCGCGGCAACGCCGTGCGCTCGAGCCAGAACCCCCGCGCGTGCCGCGGATCGATCGCCGCCGGCATCGGCGGCAGTTCGAGCCCGCCCGACGCTTCGTTCCATCGATAGAAAAGCCAGCCTTTCACGAACATCCGCGCGTCCCACGGACCCGCATGACCGAGCGACGCGAACTCGTCGCGCGCGGAAAGCGGCAGTTGGTGCTCGACGAGATGCGCGAGCTTCAGATCGAAGCGGTCTTGCAAGCTCGGGCCCACGTAGTCGGCCAGCGAGGCATCGGTGCCGCCCGCATGCAAATAGCATTTGACCGCGAGCTCCCAATGCAGACGGAATCCGTCCGGTGTGCGGATCAGAAAATCGCATTCGCCGAGCGTGCGGCCTGCCCGGCGCAACGCCACGTTGGCCGCAACGAGCCTCAGCGAAGGGCCGTGCTCGAGGAAAAATGCGAGCAGGCATTCTGCGTAGCGGCCCAACCGGGTGAATCGCGATGCGGCAAGGCACTCGCGCAGCGGCGCCGGGTCGCGCTCGAGCGTCAGGAGCCACGCGACACTCGCCGCCGCGTCGGCCGGACTGTCGAAAGGCTCGGCAAGCATGCCGAGCGGGGGCTGCGGCCGCAAAAGCGACGGGCTCAAAAGCAGCCATGCGAGATCCCGGACGGACGGCTCATGGAGCCGCTCGAGCAACGCATCGAGCGCGGCCGCCTCGGCTGCCGGCTCGAACGCGCTCATTCACCCGCCCGTTCGGAAAGCGCTTGCCGATAGGTGTCGTCCGCGAGACATAGGTCAGCCCACGCTTTCGCCTTGTCCGGCAAACTGCGCAGCAGATAAGCGGGGTGATAGGTGACGACGACGGGCACGCCCTCGTAACGGTGCACGCGTTGGCGCAGCGACGAAATGCTCGCATCCGTCTTCAACAGGTTTTGCGCCGCGACGCGCCCCAGCGCGACGATCAGTTTTGGCTTGAGGAGCGCGACTTGTCGCTGGAGGTACGGCTCGCAGCGCGCCACCTCGTCGGGCTCCGGATTGCGGTTGCCGGGCGGCCGGCATTTGACGACGTTGGCGATATAGACGTTCTCGCCGCGCGCGAGCGCCAGCGCGCGCAGCATGCTGTCGAGCAGCTTGCCGGCCTGACCGACGAACGGTTCGCCTTGCTTGTCCTCGTTTTCGCCCGGCGCCTCGCCGATCAGCATCCAATCGGCCTCGCGATCGCCGACCCCGAACACGGTGCGCGTGCGTTTCTCGCACAGGCGGCACTGCTCGCAGCCGGCCACGCGGGCTTCGAGCGCCTCCCAGTCGAGCGCCGCGACATCGGCGCGATCGACCGTCGGCGTCGGCTGAGACGGTTGCACCGCAACTTCGCCGAATGCTTCGAGCAACGCATCGGCTTCGTGCTCGGGTGGCTCGGGTGGCTCGGCACGCGACGCCGTGCCACCGCCGCGCCGAGCCCAAAGCGGTGCAAGCCCCAGCATGTCCAACGCGGCTTCATCGAGCGCCATGCGCTTCCTCCTTCGGAAATGTGAATCGCATGACGAGTGCGTCCTCGCGGCCGCGATGCCGCGCCGGATAGTAGTGCTTGCGGCGCCCGATCGTCGAGAAGCCGAAGCGTTCGTACAGCTTCACGGCCCGGACGTTGGACGGCCGGACCTCGAGCAGCAGGCCCGTCAGGCCCTTGCTGTGCGCGAGACGCGCAGCTTCGCGCAACAACGCGAGGCCCGCGCCCGTGCGCTGCGCCTGCGGCGCGACGCATAAATTGAGCAGGTGCATTTCGTCGACGACAGGCATCAGCACGCAGTACCCGATGAGCGTGCCGGTGACGTGGCGCATGCAAACGCCGAAGTAACCATTGCGCAGCGAGTCTTCGAAATTGCCGCGTGACCAGGGGAACTCGTAGGCTTCGCGCTCGACATAAGCCACCTCGTCGAGATCGGCATCGGTCATCGGCGAGATATACCGATCGGCCAGCAACACGCCACTCATTGCCCGCGCCCCTCCTCGCGCACCGCGCGGACCGCTTCGCGTTCGGCGCTCGTTTGAGCCACCTTGTCGCGAATGTACTCGGGGGCGGCCTGCTCGGCCGACACGACACGCCCGGCGCGATAGGCTCGCCACGCCGCATGCGCGAGCGGCACGGCATGCGGCACCGCTTCGCCATCCACTGTCCGCGCAGCGCCAGCCGCGGCGAGCCGGTCCCCGAACGCGGCCGCCGCATTGCCGGCCAGCGTGAACGGCTCGGAAGGAATGGCGAGCGCGCCGGGATCGCCGAGGGCGGGTGCCGAAACGATGCGCCATTCGGCGGAATCCGCGCTCCACGCGTAATCGGCCCAGTAGACCTCGCCCATGCGCGCATCGAGCACGGCGAGCACTCGCGCGGCCGCGGGGTCGCGCAAACGCGCGCTTTCCGCGCAGGCGAGCAGCGTGCTTACGGGGACCACCGGTAGCGCGAGACCGAAGGCCAGGCCTTGCGCGACGCCTGCCGCGGTGCGTAGCCCCGTGAACGAACCGGGGCCGGCGCCAAAGGCGATCGCATTGCAATCGCGCAACGTCAAACCGGCTTCGTCGAACAACTCCTTCACGGCGGGCAGCACGCGCGCGCTGGAGACCGCGCCCGTTTTCTCATGCCGAGCCAGCACGCGCGGCGCCACGGCGGGCGGTTGGCCGGCGCGGGCATCGGCGTCGAGCAGCGCCACCGAGCAATATTCGGTCGAGGTATCGAGAGCAAGCAGAACGGTTCGGGTCATGGCCGCTATTGTAATGCGGCGCCCGTCGGTTCCGGATCGCAAACCGGCAGCCCGCACGGCCCCGCCTGTGCGGCCCGACCTGTGCGGCCCAAGCGTTTGGAAGGCTTGCTCGATGTTTTCGGAGACGGAGCTTGCTATGATCGGCCGCCTAATCGCTCCACAGGGAGAATCCAATGAGCACACTCGATGCGCGCTTCGAGCAGGCACAGACGGACGTCAAGGCGCTACCGGAGAAACCGGGCAACATGACGCTGCTGCGCCTTTACGCGCTTTTCAAGCAGGCCACGGAGGGCGACGTGCAAGGCGAAAAACCGGGTTTCGCCGATATCGTCGGCAAGTACAAACACGACGCGTGGGCTTCACTGAAAGGAACCGCGCAGGACCAGGCGAAGCAACAGTATGTCGAGCTGGTCGAGTCGCTCAAAAACGGCACGGCATCGTAGCAACCGCCAGTTTTTGGAGTCGTGGGTGGCGCAGCGCAGCAAAAACCCTTATACTGCGGCCTGCGCTTCGCCACACAAATGTGCCAAAGGTGTTTTCGGCCTTTCCCGCGGTGCAGCGCTGCGTAGCGTTTTGCTCCAATCCAGTTTAGAAACTGTCCCCTCCTGCCCAGGCCCCTGCGGGCCGCCTCGATCAGGCTGGCGGCGATGCCACACCGGCATCCCGCACTCGATACAGCTTCTAACGAAAAAGCTCGCCGTAACTTGCGGGCTGCCCCCGTTTTTCGATTTGCTCGCTGAAGTATTGCATGCTGAATCCGACGACTTGGGTGATGCCGATTGGCGCCGACGTTCCTTCCCACAGTTGTTAAGGATTCTCATGACTTCGAGCTTCACCTCTCCCATGACCGCCATCGCCGATCAAGCACTCGGTCTCGACATCGATACCGCGCCCGCCGCACCCGCCGCCGACTCCGTCGAGACGGCCGGTTCCGGCTTCGCCGCGCTCGGTCTGTCGTCCGAGATCGTTTCGGCGCTGATGGCCGCGGGCTACGTCAAGCCCACCCCGGTGCAAGAACGCGCGATCCCCGCCGCCATCGCCGGGCGTGACCTGCTCGTCTCGAGCCCGACCGGTTCGGGCAAGACGGCGGCGTTCATGCTGCCGGCGATCGAGCGTTTCGCTCAGTTGCAAAAGACGAAAACCGCCGAGCCGCGCGAGGCAGCGGGCGAACGCCGCCCGCGCCGCGGCCCGCCCGTGGCACAGCCGAGCCTGCTCGTGCTGACTCCGACGCGTGAGCTGGCCATGCAGGTGACGACGGCCGCATCGACGTACGGCAAGCACCTGCGGCGTCTGCGTACGGTCAGCATTCTGGGCGGCGTCGCCTACGGTCAGCAGTTGACGCTGCTGGCGAAAAACCCCGAGATCCTCGTTGCCACGCCGGGACGTTTGCTCGATCACCTCGAGCGCGGCCGCATCGATTTGTCGCAGCTGCAAATCCTCGTGATCGATGAAGCGGACCGCATGCTCGACATGGGCTTCATCGAGGATATCGAAACGATCGTCGCGGCCACGCCGGCCACGCGCCAGACGATGTTCTTCTCCGCTACGCTCGACGGCAAGATCGGCTCGCTGACGAACCGGCTGCTGCGCAACCCCGAGCGCATCGAAATCGAGCATCGCCCCGAATCGCGCGACAACATCGCGCAAGCGATTCACTATGTCGACGACCGCGACCACAAAGACCGCCTGCTCGAGCATTTGCTGCGCGACACGGCGCTCGACCAAGCGATCGTCTTCACCGCAACGAAAAGCGAAGCCGACCAGCTGGCCGGCCGTCTCGCCGATGCAGGCTTCGCTTCGGCGGCTCTGCATGGCGATCTGCCGCAAGGCGCCCGCAATCGCACGATCCGCGCGCTGCGCGAGCGCCGTGTGCGCGTGCTCGTCGCGACCGATGTGGCTGCGCGCGGCATCGATATCCCCGGCGTCACGCACGTGTTCAACTACGACCTGCCGAAGTTCGCGGAAGACTACGTGCACCGGATCGGCCGTACCGGCCGGGCCGGACGGACCGGCACGGCCGTCAGCCTCGTCAATCACGCCGAATTCGGTGCGCTCAAGCGCATCGAGCGGTTCGTGCGTACGACGCTGCCCGTCAATGTGGTCGTAGGCTTCGAGCCGCGCAAGGCACCGCCGACGAATAATCGCGGCGGTTTCGGTGGCCGCGGCCGGCCTGGCAGCAGCAGCGCTCCTCGCCGCTTCGGCTCGAACGCAAACGGCGGTGCGCGCAGCGGCAGCGGCTCGTACAGCCACGGCGAAGGCCGTGGCGCGCCCGGCGGGCGTCCCAACGGCGGTTCGCGCGACGGCTATCAGGGTCGGCGTGGCGATTCGGCACGCGGCGGCGCACGCCGCAGCAGCTAACGACTGATGTATCGCGCTTTGCGAGGCCGACGGCCCCGCAAAGCGGGTTCCCTCAAGACCGGTGTCCATGGACACCGGTTTTTTTTTGCCGACTTAGTCGGCCCCTTCAGCGCGTGCAGGCATCCAATGCGGAGACCGGCAGCATTCCACAATGTGGAAAAATTTTTTGCGTCGTAAAAAACCGTGCTGCGTGGCACAACGTCAGTCATTGCAGCATAAAAAACCATCTTTCACATCGTGATATATCGGCGCAACTTATTGATAATTAAATAGAATTTTTGTCTAAAAAAGCGGATAGCATGGCTGTTGCCAAGTATTGGGTTTGCCTAGACTCTTATATAAGACTTCGCCACGTCGGTGGCACGCGGCAGATGAATCGGTTTTTCCCTCATATGCAACCAGGAGCACACCATGTCACGTCAGCAGCAGGCTCAGGAACTTCAACGCCAGTGGGAAACGGACGCACGCTGGAAAGGCATCAAGCGCAGCTATACCGCCGAAGATGTCGTCCGTCTGCGCGGCTCCCTGCAAGCGGAACATACGCTCGCCCGCGTGGGAGCCGAAAAGCTCTGGAAGGGCGTCAATACCGAACCGTTCGTCAATGCGCTCGGCGCGCTGACGGGCAATCAAGCCATGCAGCAGGTCAAAGCCGGCCTGAGAGCGATTTATCTGTCGGGCTGGCAGGTGGCCGGCGACGCGAACGTTGCCGGCGAGATGTATCCCGATCAGTCGCTCTACCCCGCCAATTCGGTGCCGCTCGTCGTGAAGCGCATCAACAATACGTTGTCGCGCGCAGACCAGATCCAATGGTCCGAGGGCAAGAATCCCGGCGATGAAGGCTATATCGATTTCTTCGCGCCGATCGTTGCGGATGCCGAAGCCGGCTTCGGCGGCGTGCTCAACGCATTCGAGCTCATGAAAGCCATGATCGAGGCGGGCGCCGCCGGCGTGCATTTCGAGGACCAACTCGCTTCGGTCAAGAAATGCGGCCACATGGGCGGTAAAGTGCTCGTGCCGACGCGCGAAAACATTGCCAAGCTGACCGCGGCGCGGCTCGCGGCGGACGTATGCGGGGTGCCGACCGTTCTCATCGCGCGCACCGACGCCGAAGCGGCGGATCTCGTGACCTCGGATATCGACGAAAACGACCGCCCGTTTCTGACCGGCGAGCGGACTGTGGAGGGCTTTTACAGGACGAAGCCGGGCCTGGCGCAAGCCGTGTCGCGCGGCCTGGCCTATGCGCCCTACGCCGATATGATCTGGTGCGAGACCGGCAAGCCGGACCTCGAATACGCGAAGAAATTCGCCGAAGCGATCCACAAGGTCTTCCCCGACAAGCTGCTGTCGTACAACTGCTCCCCGTCGTTCAACTGGAAGAAGAATCTCGACGACGCGACGATTGCCAAGTTCCAGAAGGAACTGGGTGCGATGGGCTACAAGTTCCAGTTCATCACGCTCGCCGGCTTCCATGCGCTGAACTACTCGATGTTCCACCTCGCGCACGGCTATGCCCGCACGCAGATGAGCGCCTTCGTCGAGTTGCAGCAAGCCGAATTCGAAGCGGCCGAGAAGGGCTTTACGGCGGTCAAGCATCAGCGCGAAGTCGGCACCGGCTATTTCGATGCCGTCACGCAAACCGTCGAAAGCGACGCGTCGACGACGGCGTTGCACGGCTCGACCGAAGACGAACAGTTCTTCGATAGCAAGAAGGTCGCTTAAAGCAGGCCGGCAAGTCGCAGTCGCAGCGCCGCGGCCCAACGGCCCGGCGCAGCTGAACCTCCGGCGCGGCAACGCCGACGCGTCGCCGGACGCGGGCTCAGCGATAGACGATCACGGGAATCGTGGTGTGCGTGAGCACGCGCTGCGTCTCGCTACCGATCAGGAGACTGCCCAGCCCACGGCGCCCATGCGACGCCATGAAAATGACGTCGCAGCCGCCGCGCTCGGCCGCATCGATGATCCCGAGATACGGAGAAGGATGCGCGCTCGTCTCGCTCCTGCAGCTCACTCCAACGCGCTCGGCAGCCGCTTCGATCTCGTGCAGAAGCACGCGCGCTTCGCGCTCGCTGCGGGACTGAAAGTCTTCGGGCGGCTCGATCACCACCTCGGCGTAGGGCGAATACGGGTACTGCGGCAAGCAGGTGTAGGCAGTCACCCGCGCACCGACCGTTCGCGCAAGATCGATCGCCCCGTCGATCGCTTTTTGCGACAAGTCCGAACCGTCGGTCGGAACCAGGATGTGCTTGAACATGGCCCTCTCCAGTACTGGCGACATCGCGCAGGGACACCCGCAGCGTCTTTTGCGCGCCTTGCGCCGGGTGCCTGAAGTCGATTGTAGTGCCCGCACCGCCCCGCTTTCGCGCGGCTACGGGACAGTCCGCATATCGAAAACCCGCCTGACACTATTGCCAGTAGCCGGGCTGAGCGTAGGTGTGCTTGAGGAAATCGAGGAAAAGACGGACGCGCAGCGGCAAATGCCGCCGTTGCGCGAACACCGCCTGAATGCCGATGGGCGGCGCCGCGAAGCGGTCGAGCACCGTGACGAGGCGCCCCGCCGCGATGTCGCCACCGACCTCCCACCAGGAGCGCCAGGCAAGCCCGTGGCCGGCGAGGCACCACTCGTGCAGGACCGCGCCATCGGAGCACTCCACCGAGCCGCCGACCTTGATCGACACGACCTCGCCCGCCTGCTGGAAGGTCCAGACTCGCTGCTGGTTCGCGCTCGCCGCCAGCGTGAGGCAGTTGTGGCTCGCAAGCGCGGCGAGCGTATCCGGCGCGCCGTGACGCGCGAGATAGGCGGGCGCAGCTACACAGACGCGCCGGTTTTCGCCGAGCTTGAGCGAGACGAGCGAGGAGTCGGACAGGTCCCCGAGCCGCACGGCGCAGTCGAAGCCCTCGTTCACGAGATCGACGAGCCGATCCGACAGGTCGAGCGTGACGGAAACGTCGGGATGAGCCGCCGCGAACTCGGGCACGAGCGGTGCCACGTGCTTGCGGCCAAAGCCGGCCGGTGCCGATACGCGCAGATGGCCGCTCGCCTTGACGCCGCCGGCCGACACGCTCGCCTCCGCATCCGCGAGATCGCTGACGATCCGCTGACAATCCTCGAGAAACGCCGCCCCCTCGAACGTGAGCGTCAGTTTGCGCGTCGTCCGCACGACAAGCCTCACGCCGAGCCGCTCTTCGAGTGCGTCGAGCCGGCGCCCGATGACGGCGGGCGCCACGCCTTCGGCCTGGGCGGCCGCGGAAAGACTGCCTTTCGCCGCCACGGCGACGAAGGTCTCGATTTGCTTGAAGCGCGCCATGACCGGGGATCTAGAGATTCGAACAACCGCAGATTATGTATCAAAAAGTCAAAGATCAATTAACTTCTAGACGCTTTTTTATACCAAATCATCACCAATAGAATGAGCGATTTTGCCATTTGACCGACCAAGGAGAAACACATGGCGAACACGTTGTCGATGCCGCAAGGCATGGAGATCACCGGCACGATCGAGCCCGGTTTCGAGACCATCCTGAGCCCCGACGCGCTCGCGCTCGTCGCGAAGCTGCATCGTCGGTTCGAGCCGCGCCGGCGCGAGTTGCTCGAGCGGCGCGCGGCTCGCACGCGGCGGCTGGACGCGGGTGAGCGTCCCGACTTCCTGGCCGAAACGCAGTCGGTGCGCGACGGCGATTGGAGCATTGCGCCGCTGCCCGGGGATCTGGCATGCCGACGTGTCGAAATCACGGGCCCGGTCGAGCGCAAGATGATCATCAATGCGCTGAACTCGGGTGCGGACGCCTATATGACCGACTTCGAGGATTCGAATACCCCGAACTGGCACAACCAGATCACCGGGCAATTGAACCTCAAGGAGGCCGTTCGCCGTACGATCTCGCTCGAACAGAACGGCAAGCAATATCGGCTCAACGACAAGGTCGCCACACTGATCGTGCGTCCGCGCGGCTGGCATCTCGACGAAAAACACGTCAAGGTCGACGGCCAGCGCGTCTCGGGCGGCATCTTCGATTTCGCGCTCTACCTCTTTCACAACGCGCAAGAATTGATCGCGCGAGGTAGCGGCCCCTACTTCTACCTGCCTAAAATCGAAAGCCATCTCGAAGCGCGCCTGTGGAACGATGTCTTCATCGCGGCGCAGGAAGCGATCGGACTCGCGCGCGGGACGATCCGGGCAACGGTGCTCATCGAAACGATCCTCGCCGCCTTCGAGATGGACGAAATTCTCTACGAGTTGCGCGAGCACAGCTCGGGGCTCAACGCCGGCCGCTGGGATTACATCTTCTCGGCCATCAAGAAGTTCAAGAACGACGAGGCGTTTTGCCTCGCGGACCGCGCTCAGATCACGATGACCGTGCCGTTCATGCGCGCCTACGCGCTGCAGTTGCTGAAGACGTGCCACCGACGCAATGCGCCCGCGATCGGCGGCATGAGCGCGTTGATTCCGATCAAGAGCGACGCAGCGGCGAACGAGAAAGCGATGGCGGGGGTGCGCGCCGATAAGGCGCGCGATGCAACCGACGGTTACGACGGCGGCTGGGTCGCGCATCCTGGCCTCGTGCCGCTCGCGATGGAAGAGTTCGTCAAGGTGCTCGGCGACAAGCCGAATCAGATAGGCAAACGACGCGACGATGTACAGGTCACCGCCAAGGACCTGCTCGACTTCCGCCCCGAAGCCCCGATCACCGAGGCGGGTCTGCGCAACAACATCAACGTCGGCATCCATTACCTGGGTTCGTGGCTCACGGGGAACGGCTGCGTGCCGATTCACAACCTGATGGAAGACGCGGCAACCGCCGAGATCTCGCGCTCGCAGGTCTGGCAATGGATCCGCTCGCCGAAGGGCACGCTCGACGACGGCCGCAAGGTCACGGCCGAGCTCGTCCGCGCGCTGGCGCAACAAGAGTTGGAAAAAGTAAAGCAGGCCGTTGACGGGGAAGCAGCGCCTTATGAGCGTGCGGCGCAGATCTTCGAGCAGATGTCGACATCGGAGCAGTTCACCGAATTCCTGACCTTGCCGCTCTACGAGGAAATCTGATCCGGCGATCGCGCCGCGCCCGGGACCGCTGCTGTCAGCTACGCTCAGCTGCCATAGCGGAGCTCGGGTGCCGCATCGCGTGCGATGCGGTAGCGGACCCAGTCGCCCGCGCGGATCAACAAGCGCTCGGCGACGGACTCCGCCGCCACCGGATAGAACAAACACCGCAGTTCCCGTCCAGCAACGTTGACGCCGATCTCGCGCAAGCGAAACAGGCCCTCGACGCCGGGATAGACTTCCTCGATTTCGTTGAGCACCGGCAGGAGCGCATCGTCGATCTCGTAGACGTCGCCGCGCACTGCGGGAGCCTCGCGGTCCGGCACAAGTCCTGGATAGCTGCCGAAATCGTATAGCTGCCCCTGCACCGAAGCCGCGCCGAGGAGCCGCGGGGCCGGCAGCCCGTGACGCGCGGCGGCCTGGCCGATGTCGTTCACTTCGCCTTCGCGCAAAGTGCCATATACGAAAACGTGTAGCATCTCCACCCCACTGTTCCGGTGCCTTACTCGTTCATACGCTGGTGCCCGGTCGCCGCTCGCGCCGGACATGCATTATGCATGCCGGTCCCCCGAGAGCGATAGTATGCTAACGCAACCATGACCTTACGAGCCTTGGCACCGCCCGCCGCACGCGTGCATTTCGTCGATATTCCGCCCGAATTCGCACCGACGCGCGCCCATCCGATCCGTGTCCGTTCGCGGCCCATGCCGGCCGGCGAACGCATCACCATGCACATGCACGCGTGGGCACAGCTGGCCTACGCCCCGCGCGGCGTATTGCGGCTCGCGATCGAGAGCAGTAGCTGGATCGTGCCGCCGTCGAGAGCAATCTGGGTGCCGCCGCATGTACCGCATGAAGTGGTCGTCGTCGAGGAGGCCTACATGCGCACGCTTTATATCGACGAGTCCGCGGTTCCGGCCGGGCTCGAGAGCTGCCGTGTCATGGAGGTCTCGTGTCTGTTGCGCGAGGTCATTGCGGCGATGGATATGGCCGATCTCGCGCCGGCTCGCGAGAAGCTGCTCGGCGCGCTCGCGCTCGACGAGCTTGCCCGCGCTGCCCCGTTGCCGCTCTCGGTCCCGATGCCGCGCGAAAAACGGCTCCGTGCATTATGCGAAGCGCTGCTCGCGGATCCGGGCAATACCGATTCGCTCGAATACTGGGCGGCGAGCGTGGGCGCCAGCACGCGCACGATCGCGCGTCTTTTTCGGCAGGAGCTCGGCATGAGCTTCTCCCAGTGGCGACAGCAAGCGGTCCTCGCACGCGCCATTCCTTTGCTCAACCAAGGGCTCGCGCTTTCGCGGATCGCGCGCGAACTCGGTTATCAGAGCCAAAGCGCGTTTTCGGCGATGTTCCGGCGCGCGTTCGGCGAGAGCCCGCGCGCGTTCATGGTGCGCGGCCATGAACGCACCGAGGCCCCTCCCGGGGAGGCCGACGACGAAATCGAGGGTGCTGCCGAAGCCATGTCGCACCGCTGAGCGTTACGCTGGCGCCGGAGAAACGGCCGCTCAGACGCGCCGCGTCATATGCCGGATTGCGCCGAACTGCGCCAACCGAGGACCGGCGCTCCGGTAACCCATACGCAGATAGAGCCGCGCGGCCGGGTTATCGACGAATACACGCAATTGCAGTTCCTGCAAGCCGCGTTCGCGTGCCCATCGGTGGCAAGTTCTCAGCAAGAAGGTTCCGGCGCCCTGACGCCGGTGGTCAGCGGCGATCTGCACGTCGCGAATATGAAGCGAATCGCCCTCTTCCGTCATCCGCAGCACGCCGATCGGTTCGCCGTCCGACTCGAGGACGAAGTTCTCCGACTCGCACCAGCTCGCGTAGAACAGATCGGCCCGCCAGACCAGGTGATGGCGCTCGTAGTATCCGTTCATGTTCGAACGGGTCAGCGCTTCCGCAAAGACGAAGTCGTCGGGCACGGCTTCGCGCAGATGAAACGGCAACGGGGCATCGGAGGGGTCGAACATCGCAGCCGGAACGAGGAGCAATCCCAGACACGGTAAGCCAGGGCGACGCGGCTGGCAACCGAGAATTTCCCCGGCGCTGCGCTTTCGCCGTAGATTGGCCGAGCGGCTAAAAAAAAGCCCGTTCGAACGCATGCTCGAACGGGCTTTCTTCATTTTTGGCGGAGTGGACGGGACTCGAACCCGCGACCCCCGGCGTGACAGGCCGGTATTCTAACCGACTGAACTACCACTCCAGTCTTGGCATCGTGGCGCCAGAGTGTCGGTCTTGTCTCTGACGCTGCGGCGCGCTTTTCGGCAGCACCGCGATGTTTGGCGTCCCCTAGGGGATTCGAACCCCTGTACTCACCGTGAAAGGGTGATGTCCTAGGCCTCTAGACGAAGGGGACAACGTACAGCTTGCATTTCTATTAAAAAAGCCCGTTCAAGCATGAACTGAACGGGCTTTGTCTGGCGGAGTGGACGGGACTCGAACCCGCGACCCCCGGCGTGACAGGCCGGTATTCTAACCAACTGAACTACCACTCCAGTCTTGGCATCGTGGCGCCAGAGTGTTGGTCTTGTCTCTGGCGCTGCGGCGCGCTTTTCAGCTGCACCGCGATGTCTGGCGTCCCCTAGGGGATTCGAACCCCTGTACTCACCGTGAAAGGGTGATGTCCTAGGCCTCTAGACGAAGGGGACAAAATTCTCACGTTACTGCTCGACTTACTGCCGCGATCGACTTTTCGTCAAAAGCGAAGATCGCCATTCTATCTTCGCGTGCCGCGTTTGTGAAGTATTTTCTTCTTCACCGCCCGGTGCGAATTGCGCAAGAGCGAAGCCCGCGATTATACGCACCCATTATGCCCGTTCGCAAGCGCTTTTTGGGCGCGCCGGCGGGCTCTGTTCAGGCCGCGAGCGCTTGCAGCAACGCATCGACGCTGGCTTTGGCGTCGCCGAACAACATGCGTGTGTTGTCCTTGTAAAAGAGCGGATTGTCGACTCCCGCGTACCCCGAAGCCATACTGCGCTTGGAAACGACGACCGTGCGCGCTTTCCAGACTTCGAGCACGGGCATGCCCGCGATCGGACTGGCGGGATCTTCGAGCGCGCCGGGATTGACGATGTCGTTCGCGCCAATCACGAGCACCACGTCGGCGTGCGCGAAATCGTCGTTGATTTCATCCATCTCGAGCACGATGTCGTACGGGACCTTGGCCTCGGCAAGCAGCACGTTCATATGTCCCGGCAAACGACCGGCAACGGGATGAATACCGAAGCGCACTTTCACGCCCATCGAAGTCAGCTTGCGCGTGATTTCGCTGATGGTCGATTGCGCCTGCGCGACCGCCATACCATAGCCGGGCACGATGATGACGTCCGACGCGTCGCGCAGCAACGCGCCCACTTCGTCCACCGTCGCGGCCACGACTTCGCCGGCAGCCTGTGTACTGCTCGCGGCGCTCATCGTGCCGAAGCCCCCGAGAATCACCGAGATGAAACTCCGATTCATCGCGCGGCACATGATGTAGCTGAGAATCGCACCGCTCGATCCCACGAGCGCCCCCGTCGTGATGAGCAGATCGTTATCGAGCATGAAGCCCGTGGCCGCCGCGGCCCACCCCGAATAGCTGTTGAGCATCGATACCACGACAGGCATGTCGGCGCCGCCGATGGCCATGACGAGGTGGACACCCAGCGCCCCTGCAAAGACGATCATCGTCAGCAGTGCGAACAAACCCGCATCGGCCGACGGTGCCGTGAGAAACCGGTAACCGAGCGCAAGCGCGACAGCCACGATGCCGAGGTTCAGTGCATGTCGCCCCGGCAAGATGAGCGGCTTGCCGCCGAGCGTGCCTTGCAGTTTCAGGAACGCCACGATCGAGCCTGTGAACGTGACCATCCCGATCAGCGCGCCGAGATAGATCTCGCATTCGTGGATGACGCGCGCGGCGCCCGCGAGCCCGGCGAGCGGTGCCAAGTAGCTGTTGACGGCCGTCACGACGGCGGCCAGCCCCACGAAGCTGTGCAGCACGGCCACGAGCTGCGGCATTTGCGTCATTTCGACGCGCTTGGCGAGCAGCGCCCCCAGTGTGGCGCCCGCTGCCGCGCAAACGAGCACGACCGCGAGGCTCACGCCCGGCGCAATCAAGAGCGTCGCGGCAATCGCGACGAGCATGCCGAGCATCCCATAGAGATTGCCGCGCCGTGCGCTGACCGGATTGCTGAGCCCGCGCAGGCTCAGGATGAACAGCGTGCTCGCGCCCAGATACGCGATATTGCCGATTCCATTGAGCATCGCTCAGGACTCCTTATGAATTGCGCTGAAACATCTTCAGCATGCGTTGTGTGACGAGGAACCCGCCAGCGATGTTGATCGTCGCGACAAAGAGTGCAATGCCGCCCAGCACGGTCACGAGCGCATTGCCGGTGCCGAGCTGCAGGAGTGCGCCAATGACGATGATTCCGCTGATCGCATTGGTCACGCTCATCAACGGCGTATGCAGCGCAGGCGTCACGTTCCAGATGACCTGATAGCCCACGAAGACGGCCAGCACGAACACGGTCAGATGCGAGACGAACGAAGACGGCGCGAGCGCGCCCAACGCCAGAAGCGCCAGCACGGCGATGCCCAGCAGCACGGCCGAAGCTGCGCCCGACGCACGCGCGGCCGCCCCGGCTTCGCTCTTGTCGGCCATCCCAGCCACCGCATGCGGTACCGCGCCCGGCGCGGGGCGATGCAGCGCGACGGCGGGTTGCTTCGGCGCGGGCGGCGGCCACGTGAGCTTGCCCGCATGGACCACCGTGGCGCCGCGCACGACCTCGTCGTCCATATCGATTCGCAACGTGCCGTCTTTTTGCGGCGTCAGATCGGTCAGCAAATGCCGGACGTTGGTGGCATAGAGCTGGCTCGATTGAGTTGCCATGCGGCTCGGCAAATCGGTATAGCCGACGATGGTCACGCCGTGTTCGACGACGGCCTCGCCCGGCTTCGTCAGCTCGCAGTTGCCGCCCTGCTCGGCCGCCATATCGACGATCACGCTGCCGGGGCGCATCGATTCGACCATCTGCCGGGTGATCAGCTTCGGTGCCGGCTTGCCCGGAATCAATGCGGTCGTGACGATGATGTCGATTTCCTTGGCCTGCGCCGCGAACAGTGCCATCTCCGCTTCGATGAAGCGCGCACTCATCTCTTTCGCGTAACCGCCTGCGCCGCTGCCCTCCTCGTCGATGTCGACGATCAGAAACTCGGCACCGAGACTCTGCACCTGTTGCTCGACCTCGGGGCGCGTATCGAAAGCGCGCACGATCGCGCCGAGCCCGCGCGCCGCACCGATCGCGGCGAGACCCGCCACGCCGGCGCCGATGATCATGACCTTCGCGGGCGGCATCTTGCCCGCGGCCGTGATCTGACCGGTAAAAAGCCGGCCGAAGCGATACGCGGCTTCGATCACCGCGCGATAGCCGGCCATGTTCGCCATCGAACTCAGCGCATCGAGCTTTTGCGCGCGCGAAATTCGCGGCACGCAATCCATCGCGAGCGCATTGGCGCCGCGAGCGGCCAGCGCATCGACGAGCGAGGGATGCTGCGCAGGCCAGAGAAAGCCGATCAGCGTCGCGCCCGGTCCGAGGAGCGTGGCCTCGTCGACCCCAAGCGCCGGATGGTGCTCGGGCGGCCGAACCTTGACGACGACATCGGCCTCGTTCCACAGGGCGCGCGCATCGGTGACGATCCGAGCACCCGCCGCGCGATACGCTTCGTCATCGAACGCGGCCGCCGCACCCGCTCCCGTTTCGACGCTCACTTCATAGCCGAGCTTGCGCAATTGTGCGACCGTCTCGGGCGTAGCGGCGACGCGCCGCTCGCCCGGATGCACTTCTTTCGGCACCGCAATGGTCATCGCCATATCAGCCCCTCGCGCCAAGCACGTTGGACAGGGCGCCGATGCCCTCGATCGACACACTGACCTCGGCACCATCCTTGATGGAACCCACGCCGACAGACGTGCCGCACGCGATGACATCGCCCGGCATCAGCGTCATGTCATGCGAGATCATGCTCACCTGTGCCTCGGGCGAAAAAATCATGTCCGCCAGCGGATAATTCTGCCGCTCGACATCGTCGAGGCGCGTCACGACATGTGCGTTGCGCCAGTCGAAATCGGTGCGGATGGCCGGGCCGATACAGCTGAATGTGTCGAACCCCTTCGCCCGGCACCATTGTGCGAAGTTGGGATCCTCGTTGAGCAGCTCGACAGCCGTGACATCGTTGATGCAGGTATAGCCGAAGATGCAGGCCGCGGCCTCGTCGACGGACACGTCGCGGCATTGTTTGCCGATCACGATGCCGAGTTCGCCCTCATAAGCGATCTTGCCGCCGTAGCCGGTCGGCCGCCGGATCGGCTGCCCCGGGCCGATCACGGACATCGGCGGCTTGATCAGAAACAGCGGATGCGAAGGCGCCGCCTTGCCGAGCTTTTCGGCCAGCGCGTAAAAGTTGTTCCATAAAGCGATGACCTTGGTCGGCGCGCACGGGCTCACGAGCCGCACGTCTTCGAGCCGCCGCCGGGACCCGGTCGCACGAGCCGCGCCAAACATATCGCCCTCGTACTCGGCCACGCAATCGTCTTCGAGTACACCGAAGCCGACGCTTCCGTCGGACGAGTGAAAGCGTATCCACGAACTCATCGGGATATCTCCTGAAGTTGAATTGGGCTTGTCGGGCGAGCCGATGCGATGCAATGCCCGCCCGTTGCAACGCGGCGCGATGCGCGGCCCGCCGAGCGGGCCGCCGCATTTCGCCGGTGCGGTTCCGCTCAGATCGCTCCTGCCGCGCGCAGCTCCGCAATCTGATCGGCCGAAAATCCGAGCTCCGCCATGACCTCGTCCGTATGCTCGCCAAGCAGTGGCGAGCGCGTGACGACGGTCGGGCTGTCGGAGAGCTTGATCGGGTTGCCGACGCTCAGGTACGACCCGCGCACCGGATGATCGACCTCGACGATCGTGCCCGTCTTGCGCAGCGACTCGTCCTCCGCGATCTCCTTCATCGACAGCACCGGACCGCACGGGATGTCGTAGCGGTTCAGAATCTGCATCGCCTCGACCTTGGTCTTGCTCATGGTCCACCGTTCGATCTCGGCGAAGATATCCTTGAGTCGCGGCAACCGCGCATCGGGGGTCGCGTAGTCGGGATCGGTGACCCACTCCTCCTTGCCGATGACGTTGCAGATCTTGCCCCACACGGGCGCCTGCGCAATGAAATAGATGTAGGCGTTGTAATCCCACTCCCAGTTCTTGCAGCGCAGGATCCAGCCCGGTTGGCCGCCGCCCGACGCATTGCCCGCACGCGGCACGGCCGGACCGAAGGTGCCTGCGGGATGCTGCGGATACTCGCGCAGTACACCGGTGCGATCCAGGCGCTGCTGATCGCGCAGCTTCACGCGGCAAAGATTGAGCACGGCGTCTTGCATGGCCGCCAGCACGTACTGTCCGCGGCCCGTCACGGTGCGCTGGTAAAGCGCCGTCACGATGCCGAGCGCGAGATGCAGCCCGGTGCCGCTATCGCCGATCTGCGCTCCGCTGACGACGGGTGGCCCATCGTCGAAGCCCGTAGTCGATGCCGCGCCGCCCACGCACTGGGCGACGTTTTCATAGACCTTGCAATCCTCGTACGGTCCCGGCCCGAAGCCCTTGACCGAAGCGAGGATCATGCGCGGATTCAACTCCTGTATGCGCTCCCAGCCGAAGCCCATGCGCTCGAGCGCGCCCGGCGCGAAGTTCTCGACGAGCACGTCGCATTTCCGGATCAATGCCTCGAGCACTTTCTTGCCTTCGGGATGCTTCGCGTCGATGGTCACCGAACGCTTGTTGTGATTGAGCATCGTGAAGTAAAGACTGTCGGCATCGGGAATGTCGCGCAGTTGTTCGCGCGTAACGTCGCCCGCTCCTGCCCGCTCGACCTTGATGACGTCCGCGCCAAACCAGGCCAGTAGCTGCGTGCAGGTTGGCCCGGACTGCACATGCGTGAAATCGAGGACACGCACCCCCTTCAATGCCTTGCCCACTTCCTGTCTCCAATATTCATTCGTATCGATCAGCGCCGATTGCGATGGCGCAAGGTGCCGCATCCCCAGTCGGTCGGCGGTGTGCGAGTCCGTCAGCGCGACGATCCGGCCGAGACGACCAGCGCCATCGCGGCCCGGCGCGCCGCCGCGAGCGCGGCGGCTTCGCTCGCGAAGACCGCATCGTCGACGACCCGCTGAAACGGCAGCAGGCTCACATGCTCCTGCGGCTCGCCGTCCGCCGCATCGCGCACCGCCGCGAAGGCTGTCCATCCGCCGTTGTCGATCAGTTGCCTCGCCGACAGCTCGAGCCGAAACCGGCCCAGTATTTCCACCTGCATCACACGCCCCTTCGTTGTGCTCTCCCGCATCGCGTGCGGCTTGCCGGCCGCGCCGCGCTTCACGCGCCAGCGCGCGCTTCGAGCTCCGCGAGCCTTTTGCGCAAATTGCGATCTTCCTGGAAGCGGCTCGTCTCGTCGCGAATCACCGCGACGATCCCCGTCAATGCGCCGTCAGCCGAATGAAGCAGCGCGACCGTAAACGCGATCGACAGCGCACGGCCATCCTTGTGCACGGCCGGTACCTTCAACACGTCGTTGCCGTAGCGCGTCTGGCCCGTCTCCATCGTCTTCCGATAGCCGTCCCAATGACGCTGCTGCAAGCGTTGAGGGATGATCAGATCGAGCGACTGGCCGAGCGCCTCTTGCTCCGTGAAGCCGAACATGCGTTCGGCCGCTGGGTTCCACAACGTGATGCTGCCCTCGGCGTCCGAGACGACGACCGCATCGCCGATAACCGAAAGCAACTGCTGCAAATCGACTGTCGTTTTCATGGCGCATATCCCCATTCGTATTGACGGGGGCAGTATATCGACCGCCCCCGCCGCTTTCGCGCAGACCGTCAGACGGCACCGATCTCCTTCATTTGGGAGATCTGTTCCTGGGTATAGCCAAGCTGTTGCAGAACTTCCTCCGTGTGCTCGCCGAGCAGCGGCGACGACGTGATCTCGGGCTTGAGGTCCGAGAACTTGATCGGGCTGCCAACCGTCAGGTAGGTGCCGCGTACCTTGTGCGGCACTTCGACGATCGAGCCCGTCTTGCGCATCGATTCGTCATAAGCCAGCTCTTTCATGCTGAGCACCGGCGCGCACGGAATGTCGAACTTGCGCAGGATGTCGACCGCTTCGAACTTCGTCTTGTCGGCAAGCCACTCTTCGATCTTGCCGAAGATGTCGAAGATATGCGGCTGACGGGCCTCGGGCGTCATGTAGTCGGGATCGTTGATCCATTCCGGACGGCCGAGGGCGCGGCAAATCGGTTCCCACGCATGGTCCTGGACCGTGAAGTAGATATAGGCGTTCGGATCCGTCTCCCAGCCCTTGCACTTGAGCACCCAGCCCGGCTGCCCACCGCCGCCCGCATTGCCGCCGCGCGGTACGACGTCGGTGAACGTGCCGTGCGGATACTGCGGGTACTCCTTCAGGAAGCCCACGCGCTCGAGACGCTGTTGATCGCGCAGTTTGACGCGGCACAGGTTCAGCACCGCATCCTGCATCGCGACTGCCACCTTTTGCCCCTTGCCCGTCTTCTGGCGGCCGATGATGGCCGTCAGGATGCCGATCGCAAGATGCATACCGGTGTTGGTATCGCCGAGCGCGGCCGCGCTGATCGTCGGCGGGCCGTCCCAGAAGCCGGTCGTCGAGGCGGCGCCGCCCGCACACTGGGCGACGTTCTCATACACTTTCAGATCGGAATAGTGATGCCCCTCCGAGAAGCCTTTGACCGATGCCACGATCATCTTCGGATTGAGCTCCTTGATGCGCTCCCACGAAAAGCCCATGCGATCGAGCGCGCCGGGGCCGAAGTTTTCGACGAGGACGTCCGATTCGCGGATCAGCTTTTCGAGCACCGCCTTGCCCTCGGGCTTCTTGGTATCGAGCGTCAGCGAACGCTTGTTGCTGTTGAGCATCGTGAAGTACAGCGCGTCAGCGTCGGGAATGTCGCGCAGCTGATTGCGTGTCACGTCGCCGGCGCCCGGGCGCTCGACCTTGATCACGTCCGCGCCGAACCAGGCGAGCAGCTGCGTACAGGCGGGGCCTGCCTGAACATGCGTGAAATCGATGATCTTGATGCCGTCTAACGGAAGGCTCATTGTTTTCTCCTGATGTATGGGAATCTCGAGCGTTATTTCTTGCTTGCCGCGCTTTGCGGATTGAGGTTGGTGAGCCGGCCGCTTTCGGTGCCCGCCGATTCGTCGATGACGGCGTTGATGAGCACCGGCTTGCCGAGCGCGATCGCTTCGTCGAGTGCCTGTTGAAGCGCTTTCGTGGTCGTCACGTGATAGCCCTTGCCACCGAACGCTTCCATCATCTTGTCGTAGCGCGCGCCCTTGACGAACACCGTCGGCGCGACGTCTTTTCCGCCCGACGGGTTGACGTCCGTGCCGCGATAAACGCCGTTGTTGTTGAACACGACGATGCACACGGGCAGGTCGTAGCGGCAGATCGTCTCGACTTCCATTCCGCTGAAGCCGAAGGCGCTGTCGCCCTCGATCGCGATGACCTGCTTGCCGGTTTCGACGGCAGCACCCACCGCGAAGCCCATGCCGATACCCATGATTCCCCACGTGCCGCAGTCGAGCCGCTTGCGAGGCTGGTACATGTCGATGATGCTGCGCGCGTAATCGAGCGTATTGGCGCCTTCATTGACGATCGTGATGTCGGGGTTGGCCTTGACGACGTCGCGCAGCACGCTCAGCGCGCTGTGGAAGTTCATCGGCGTGGGATCGGCCGCGAGCGTGGCCGCCATCTTCGTCAGGTTCTTGTTCTTGCGTTCGGCCACGGCTGCGAGCCAATCGGCCGCCGGCTTCGGGAAATCCGCGCCAATGCCTTCGGCGAGCGCCGCGACGCACGAGCCGATATCGCCGATCACCGGTGCCGCGATGGCCACGTTGCTGTCGATTTCGGTCGGAGCGATATCGATCTGAATGAACTGTTTCGGGCTGCCCCAGGTCTTGCCCTTGCCGTGCGAGAGCAGCCAGTTCAAGCGCGCGCCGATCAACATGACCACGTCCGATTCGGCGAGCACGAAAGAACGCGCCGCGGACGCCGATTGCGGATGATTGTCAGGCAACAGGCCCTTGGCCATCGACATCGGCAGATAGGGAATGCCCGATTTCTCGACGAGCTCTCGAACGGCGGCGTCGGCCTGCGCATAGGCCGCGCCCTTGCCGAGCAGAATCAGCGGACGCTTGGCGCGCTTGAGCAATTCGAGCGCCCGGCTCACCGATTCCGGCGCGGGCAATTGGCGCGGCGCGGCATCGACCACGCGCACGAGCGATTTCCGGCCGGCCGCGGCATCCATGGTCTGCGCCAGCAGCTTGGCGGGCAGATCGAGATAAACACCGCCGGGACGGCCCGACACGGCCGCACGAATCGCGCGGGCCACGCCGATGCCGATGTCTTCCGCATGCAGCACGCGGAATGCAGCCTTGGCGTGCGGCTTCGCGATATTGAGCTGGTCCATCTCCTCGTAATCGCCCTGCTGCAGATCGACGATTTCGCGCTCGCTCGAGCCGCTCACGAGAATCATCGGAAAGCAGTTCGTCGTCGCATTGGCGAGTGCGGTCAATCCGTTCAAAAAGCCAGGCGCCGAAACCGTCAGGCAAAGCCCTGGCTTTTGCGTGAGATAACCCGCGGCTGCCGCGGCGTTGCCTGCGTTTTGCTCATGTCGGAAGCTGATGACCCGCATGCCCTCGGCTTGCGCGAGACGCGCAAGGTCGGTCACGGGAATGCCCGGCAACCCGTAGATCGTCTCGATGCCGTTCAGCTTGAATGCGTCGATGACGAGATGAAAGCCGTCGGTCATCGGCGGTGTTTCGGTAGCGGGGATCGTCTCCGGCTCGATCGTCCCAACGACTTCTGCCATGTCTTGCCTCCTTGGCGCAGATGTTTGGTGTTTCTGGTGATATACAATATTCCACACACAGTATTAGTCAAGGCTTTTTTTGCGCCCCGTTGAACGCTGCTGCACTGCGATTCCCCTCAGCGCTCGACGCGACCCACCGCTGACCGTTTTTCGGTTGCGGTGCACAAGCGAGCCGCCTCTCGAGCTCGCCCTGATTCCGTTGCTTTACCGATACCGCTGCTTCAATCGAGGAAGTCGCAATGCGCCTCGACGAACGCCGCGAGATCGAGCGAATGCTGTCTTACGAGGCGCTCGGCGCGCTCGGTATCGCGCGCCTCGAGGGCTTCGATGATTCGCATGTGATCGCCGATCGAGCGCGAGGCGCGATCGCTGCGCGCGATCGTCATGCGCCTGATCGCGCGCACATGCATGAAGATGTTCTTGACCGTTTCGATGAGAACCGGCGAGTCCGACAACTCGACGAGCGATTGGTGAAACGCGATATTCGCCTCGGAGTACTCCTCGACCTGGTCCGCGGGCGCCGTCTCGCCGAAGTCGTCGAAGAGCCGCCGCAGCCGCGCGAGGTCCTCGTCGGTCGCCCTCAGCGTCGCGAGACGCGCGGCCATGCTTTCGAGCGCCGCCCACATGTGGATCATCTCGACGATCTCGCGCTTGGTCTTGCGCAGGATGTAGACGCCGCGCCGCGGCACGGTCCGCAAGAACCCTTCCTGTTCGAGCAACGTCATGGCCTCGCGCACGGGCGTACGACTTACACCGAGCGCCTCGGCCAGCTCCTTCTCGTCGAGGCGGACCGCCTCGCGCGAACGGTAAATGTCCGTCTCGGCAATCGCACGCTTCAGGCTCGCGTAGGCCTGGTCGCGCAGCGACGCCGAGGCGCCGATCGGCGCCAACGTCAATGCCGCCTGTACACCGCGGCTCTCAGCTTCCCTCTCCATGACTCTCTGTCCCCTCGCCTCTTCGATATTCGCAATACTGTATATCAGATATCTCCAAGACCCAAGCGTTCCGATGCAGTGGCTGCGCGAGGAAAGAGGGGCTGGTCGTTGCAGCGAGGCCGCCGCAGCGCGGCTGGAGTGGGTGTCCATATGTATTGCCTTATGGTTTTCCAATAAAACTTTAACTATCGACTATCCAATCGGCGCTTTATGCTCTAGTCAAATCATCGATTCACCGATTCATCGATCCGGAGGAAAGGGCTATGAGCCAGGCATTCATCGAGGGGCGCGAGGCCGAGGCCGATCTGCACGCGCATGTGTGCGCCTACAACATGGCGTTCGAGGAGTTGGGACTGCGCTTTCGGTGGGATGCGCGCACGCTTGCATCGCTTGCCTGCATCGAGGACGAAGCGATGCGGATCGTGACGTACATCGAGACTCACCATCCGCATCTGCTCAAGGCCTACAGCCCGGAATTCCTGAGCCACGCCATCCTGACGAGGAAAAACGCGCAGCGCCCCGAGCCGCTGCCGATTCTCGACACGGCGATCCACATGGAAACGAACCGCCCCTCCGTCGTGCAGGTCCGCGCGCGCGATACGCAGGTCCAGACCGATTACAGCTTGCCCATGCTCGCTGGCGCCTGATCCGGTATTCATCAGTACTCCTAATCTTCTCTCGTAACGCCGCGCATTCATCGCGCGGCGTTTTTGTTGCTTGTTACTTGCCGAGGCTTGTTACTCGCCGGGGCTTGTCACTCGCCGAGGCTTGTTACCTGCCCGGGCTTGCCATGTCTTGTTAGTGCTGCGCGCGAGTCGAGCTCGCGCAATCCGTCCGTCCAAAAACATTGGGCGCCTTGCCCGAAACCGAGCAAGGCGCCCATTAGCCTGCGATCAATGCGTCAGCGACGACGACGAACGAGGTGCCGCAACGAACGATTCACCCTCCCCCTGCGCCTCGATCCAACGCGAGCGCATGGGGGCGAGCAGGAATTTCGCCGCGACGCCCGCTGTGATCGTGATGGCGGCCGACACCAGGAACACCGCGTTCCATCCGCCGGCGGAGGCCAGGATCGATGCGAGTGGCACGAGCAGCGACGCGGTACCTTTGGCTGTATAGAGCAGCCCCGCATTGCCCGCGGCGAATTTGCTGCCAAACGTGTCCGCGCAGATGGCGGGGAAGATCGAGAAAATCTCGCCCCAGCACAGGAAGATCAGCGCCGCGAACGTCATGAACGCGTAGGGGTTCGTGCCGTACTGCATGAGGCCGAGCAGCGCGAGGCCTTCGCCGATGAAGACGATGAACATCGTGTTTTCACGGCCTATCTTGTCCGAGACGAAGCCGCACAGCGGCCGCGTGAAGCCGTTGCAGATGTTGTCGATCGAGAGCGTCATCGTCAGCAGCGGCAACGTCAGCCCGAAGAGCGTCATCGGCAAGCGCGCCAGGCCCAGATCCTTGGCGATCGGCCCGATCTGCGCCGTTGCCATCAACCCGCCGGCCGCCACAGCGACGAACGAGATATAGATGGCCCAGAAGACCGGCGTACGAGCCATCTGGCCAGGCGTGTAGTCGACCTTCGTGACCGCGAACTTGCGCTTGGGCGCGACCGCGCCGCGGCCCGTCGGTTTGGCGAGCAGCATGGCGAGCACGAAGATCGAGGCGCCTTGCAGAATGCCGAAGAAGAAGAACGTGTGTTCGTAGCCCGAGCGCGTGATCATGTTGGCGATAGGAATCACGGTGACGGCCGCGCCCGCACCGAAACCGGCGGCAGTGAGCCCCGCCGCGAGACCGCGGCGATCGGGGAACCACTTCAGCGCATTGCCGACACACGTACCATAGACGCATCCCGCCCCAACTCCGGCGATGACCGAGGCTGCATAGAGCTCAGGCAGCGTTGTGGCAAACGAATAAATGACCCATGCGAGGCCCGCGCAAACCGCGCCGAGCGCCACCACCGGCCGTGGGCCGAAGCGGTCCACGAGCCACCCTTCCACGGGAACGAGCCAGGTCTCGGTCAGAATGAAGATCGAGAAGGCCAGCTGGATCGACGCAGGTTCCCAATGGTGCCGCGCCTGCATCGGTGCGACAAACAGTGTCCACGCGTACTGAAGGTTGGCCACGAGTGCCATACAGAGCATGCCGATGAACAGCTGAGACCACCTGCCCTTCCAAAATGCAGCGTTTCCGTCCATTTGCTTCGTCTCCATCCATCTAATTATTGAAAATCGAGAGGCGCAACGGGCCTACACTCTTAATTCATTCATTCTTTATGAATCATTTTTAAAATCGAGTGAGTGCCTGAGCCCTTGAATGCGATGAGTGAAAAGGCAACCGGCCGACGGCATCGACGTGACAGACTCGCGCCTGGGCTCGAGCCGCCTTGCTGTGCGGCGCGGTGCCGATGCGCGCTTTCCTGTTCGATGACAAAGCCTGATTGCATAGACGCATGCTAGGGGCAGCGATGAATTACCGATAATCAAAGTTTGTTACCGTCTCGATTCACTTTCACTTATGGACCGCCCGAGCACGGCTCGGGGCCCACGGCACAACACGTTGCGGCATTGCCGGTCTCTCGCCTACGCCAGGTCAGGTCGCTCCTGCCGGGTGTTATCCCTAATGCGCGCCAAGTGCGTTTTATCGGCAAAACGCCGCCCGCATAGGGTCTTTGCTAAGTTAGGAACACCTGAAGTTTGTTACGATGACGATCCAGTTTTGCTTATGGACCCGCTTCGGCCATGACTATCAGAAATGCAACGCTTCGGCAGCTGAAGGTCTTCGAAACGGTTGCCCGCCTCCTGAGCTTTTCACGTGCCGCAGAGGAGCTTCATCTGACGCAGCCGGCGGTCTCCACGCAGGTTGCTCAACTCGAAGAGCACGCGGGGTTGCCTCTTTTCGAACAGCTTGGGAAGAAAATCTACCTGACGCCGGCCGGCACCGAAATGCTGCAGTTCAGCCGCACGATCCTTCAGCAATTCCAGCAGGAGGACGAAGCGATGAGCCAGCTCAAGGGTATCTCCGGCGGTACCCTCAATGTCGCCGTAATCAGCGCGGGCGATTATTTCTTTCCACGTCTGCTGGCGGAGTTCACACGCCGCTATTCCGGGGTGACATTCAATCTCGCGGTCCACAACCGCGAGGAATTGCTTCAGCAGTTATCGACGAATCAGACCGATTTAGCGGTCATGGTCCGCCCGCCGGTCAATATGGACGTCACGACCGAGCCGTTCGCGCCCCATCCCTATGTCATCGTCGCGGCACCGGCGCATCCGCTCGCGTCGAAACGCTTCATCACCATGGCACAACTGGCCGACGAGCCGTTCATTGTGCGCGAGCGCGGCTCGGACACCTGGAATTCGATGCAAGAGGGACTCGCCGGCCGGCTCGAGCACCCGAAGGTGGCCATGGAGATCAAGAGCACCGAGACGATCAAGCAAGCCGTGATCGCGGGTATGGGCATCGCTTTCCTGTCGGCTCACACGATCAGTCTCGAATTGCAAGTCGGCAATCTCGTCGTGCTCGACGTCGAGGGCTTCCCCGTCATGCTCAACTGGTATGTCGTGCACCGCAAGAACAAACGCCTGCCTCCCGTTGCGGAAGCCTTCAAGCGTTTCCTGATCGACGAAGGCGCGGCATTGCTCGAGCAGATTACCCGGGTTGGCGCGCTGACCGCGAAGCACGCCTGAACCCGGGCCGCGCGATCAGTCGAGAAAATCGCAATGCGCGTCGACGTAATCGGCCAAATCGAGTGAATGTTGACGGACGAGTCGCTCCGCCAGCTCGGTATCGCGTTTTTCGAGCGCTTCGATGATGCGCAGATGGTCGACGATCGAGCGAGCGGCACGGTCGCTTTGCGAAATCGTCATTCGCCGGATCGCCCGGACGTGCACGAAGATGTTCTTGATCGTTTCGAGGATGATCTGCGATTTCGACAGTTCGACGATCGCCTGATGGAACGCGATGTTCGCATCCGAATACTCTTCGATATGCTCGGCGGGAGTCGTATCGCGGAAGTTGTCGAACATGCGGCGCAAACGGGCGATTTCCTCGTCCGTCGCGTGCAGCGTCGCCTGGCGCGCCGCCATGCTCTCGAGTGCGGCCCACATCTGGATCATTTCGACGATCTCGCGCCGGCTCTTTCGCACGATGTAAATCCCGCGGCGCGGAACCGTGCGTAAAAAGCCCTCCTGTTCGAGCAGCGTCATCGCTTCCCGAATCGGCGTTCGGCTCACGCCGAGCGTTTCGCTCAGCATGCGCTCATCGAGCCTCACGGGCTCCCGCGTCGCGTAGATATCGGCGTCCGCAATCGCCTTGCGCAGCATCGCATAAGCCTGATCGCGCAAGCTGACGCTCGCGCCGATCGATTTCAGCGAAAGCGTGAGCGGTGAAGCGGTAGTTTTAGTTAGCAGTTCTGACGACATTCAGTGCCTCACGAGTCCGCCCCTGGCGTGCCCCAGCGTGCACGCCGGCGCCCTCCACTTCGCCCAGGCCGACGAAACGCCCGTGTTTGGCCGCGAGATCCGCGACCGATGCGGGCAGCCATTGCGAAATCAAGTAGGTAGCGAGGCTGCCAAGACCGACGGCCGCGAGCGAAAGCAACGACAAGTTCGGAAGTTCCACCAGTTCCATTTCCCACTCCAGGAGAAGTTTGATCAGATGGTAGCCATGGTAATGCCGCGACGCGGCAGCCGTCAATATTTTGTATGTGATATTTCACGGAATCGCCGCGATCCGTTGTTTCAGCGACACGCGTACGTGGAGGAGCCCCACGCACGCGGAGTACCGGGCGCCGCACGAGCGACAGGATACCGCGCCGCACGGATGTCGGCGGGTAATCGCTTGGACCAAAAGGGGAATCAGGCGGACTTCGGGATGCGGACACCGTCGCCGCAGGCGCGGCAACGGTGTGCGGGAGAGAAAAAAGGCTGGCGGGAATCGGCCGGGAAGCAGTTCCCCCTACGATGCGTTACGCCGCGCGAGCCCCTTGCGTGACGCCGGGAGGCTGCGAGGCGGCCCGCGCGGCTGTCTGCGCAAGCGCGTGCTGCGCCGTTTGCTCCCGGAGCTTGATCAACGCGAGAACGGTGTCGATGATCGGGGTCGCCTGGCCAACGAGGCGGCCCATCTCCTGCACGACGGTCAGCAACGGATCGATTTCCATCGGACGGCCGGACTCGAGATCCTGAAGCATCGAAGTTTTGTGCGCCCCAACGGCGCCCGCACCGTCGATGCGCCGCTCCACATCGACGCGGAAATGCACTCCGAAGCGATCCGCAATCGACTTTGCCTCGAGCATCATCGTTCGGGACACGGCACGCGTGCCGGGGTTGCTCGTGATGACGTCGAGCGTCGCATGCGTCAATGCGCTGATCGGGTTGAAGCAGAGATTGCCCCAGAGCTTGAGCCAGATTTCATCGCGGATGTCGTCACGGATCGGCGCATCGAAGCCGGCCGCCACCATCATTTCCTGCAACGCGAGGATGCGCTCGGTTTTCTCGCCGCTCGGCTCGCCGATCGGAAACTTCTTGCCGTAGACATGGCGTACGACACCGGGCTCGACGATCTCCGCAGCCGGATACAGCACACAGCCGATCGCGCGTTCGGGCCCGAGGCGTTTCCATTGCGTGCCGCCCGGATCCACGCTGTCGAGCATGGTGCCGGCGAATACGCCCCCATGGCGATAGAAGTACCAATACGGGATGCCGTTGATGGCCGTCACGATCGCGGTATTCGGGCCCAGCAACGGCTGCATTGCGTCGACGACGCCGGCCACGGAATGCGCCTTGAGTGCGACGATGACGTAGTCCTGCTCGCCAAGCTCGCGCGGATCGGACGTGCACCGCACGTTGACCACACGCTCGCCCTCTTCCGTTTGAAGCCGGACGCCATTTTTCTGCATGGCCGCGAGATGAGGGCCGCGCGCGATGAAGCTCACATCGGCACCGGCCAGCGCAAGCTGTGCGCCCATGTAAGCACCGATCGCGCCGGCGCCATATACACAGATCTTCATATGGGTTCCCTAAAGTGAAGTCACGAAAGCGGTGGCGCGCGGCTCGAGTTCGGCGCGGCGCAGCGAAAGCGCCTCGCGAACGATCTCGCGCATCGTGGACGCACTGGCCTCGTCGAGCGCGCTCAGTAGGACGCGTCGCATGCGCGGCTCCCAAAAGGAGCGGATATGCTCGGCGATGCCGGCGAGGGCCTCGTCGCGATCGGGCATCGACTCGAAGAACTCGCCGATGCGGTTGGCCATCTCGATCAGGTGCTGCTCGTTCATCGTCGGTCTCTCACTGTGCTCATTTGCCCGTGC
>Ga0157374_10000490_pt1 | contig 35858 bp, 27 predicted proteins | sample M25metaG_FD_115308 | JGI IMG/M metagenome (GOLD analysis project Ga0157374, IMG submission 115308) | Miscanthus rhizosphere microbial communities from Kellogg Biological Station, Michigan, USA - M2-5 metaG | ecosystem: Host-associated > Plants > Roots > Rhizosphere > Soil | place: USA: Michigan...
GGACGTGGTCAAGATCCAGGCCACTTACATTCATGAGTTGCATACGAATGAAATCGAAATTGCCCAGACAAAAACCCGCTATGCACTGGCTCAAAAAAAGCAGGAGCGGGAACATCGCTTATTACAGGAAGGTATCTCGCCCCAAAAGGATTATCAGCAAGCCAAAGCCGATGCAGATTTAGCCAGAACCGATTTAGCCGGAAAACTCGAACACCGCACCCATTTGAAAAACGAGGCTCAGGCTTTACTGAGCGCATACGGTGTAAAACCAAACAGCGCCCATACGGAACGCATCAATACCAGCAGCCCTATTACCAGTCCTAAGGCAGGTATCGTTCTGAAGAAAAACATCACGCTGGGCGATATGGTCACGCCGGATACGGTAATGTACGAGATCGCCGATCTATCACAAATCTGGCTGGATATTAATGTCTTCCCCAAGGATATTGAACGCATCCATCCGGACCAATCCCTGACGTTCGTCACGGACAGTCTGCCCAATAAAGTATTTTATGGAAAAATCGATTACATTCAGCCGACCATTCAGGAAAACAACCAGACTTACATCGCGCGCGCTTACTTGCAAAACCCGGATCTGTTACTCAAGCCGGGAGTCTTTGGACAAGCGCGGATTGAACGGCAATTAAGCAAAGAAATAACCGTAATTCCGGAATCCGCCATACAGCGCTATGGGCGGGAAGTCTTCGTATTTATCCCGCTGGATCGAACGCACTTCCGCAAGCAAACCGTCGTGCTCGGAGAAAAAGTACAGGACGGTTATGCGGTGCAATCTGGACTTTCCCCAGGCATGACCGTGATTGCCAACGGCAGCTTTACCCTGAAGGCGGAACTGCTGAAATCCCAATTTGAGCAACCGGAATAGGAAGGCAAGAAATGGACAAACTTCTCGCCCAATTCATCACCAAACGGTTGCTGATTTGCGTGGTATTTTTCCTGGTAATCGTGGGAGGCGTTATCGCCTTTAAAAAACTGCCCATTGATGCCTTCCCGGATCTTACCAATATTCAGGTACAGATTCTCACCGAGGCCCCCGGTATGGGTCCCCTGGAGGCCGAGCAAAGCGTAACAATCCCCATTGAGACCATGATGAACGGCTTGCCCAAGGTGCAACAGGTCCGTTCCATGTCCAAATTCGGTTTATCCGTAGTTACCGTGGTCTTTCAGGATGGGGTTAACATCTACTTCGCCCGACAATTAGTCAATGAAAGGCTACAGAGCATAAAATCCAGACTTCCGGCAGGCTTAAACCCGGAAATGGGTCCCATTACCACCGGCATGGGGGAAATCTACCAGTATGTGGTGGAGGGCTATGGCTACACCCCCACGGAACTCAAGACCTTGCAGGATTGGGAAATCAAGCCGCAGCTCCGGGCAGTATCGGGAGTGAATGAAGTGAACACATGGGGCGGATTTACCCAGGAGTACCAGGTCACGGTATCTCCTCAAAAACTGCTGCAATTCGGCCTGACGTTAAACGATGTATTCAGCGCTCTGCAAAATAACAACAGCAATTTTAGCGGCGGCATTATCACGCACGGGCCGGAACAATATGTGGTCCGAGGCTTAGGGCGCATGAACAGTTTAGAGGACATTGGGAACAGCCTGATTAAAAAACAGGGCTCAGCACCCATTGCGGTTAAAAACGTGGCCACGGTTTCTTACGGGCAAGCATTCCGCCAGGGAGCCATTACCAAGGATGGCCAAGGCGAGGTGGTCACCGGCCTGGTCATGATGCTCAAAGGGGAAAATAGCCGTGACGTCATTTCTCGGGTTAAGGCCAAGATTGCCCAAATTCGTCACAGCCTACCGGAAGGCGTTCACATTCATCCGTTCTACGACCAGACCCAATTGGTAGAGCATACCATCCATACCGTGCAAACCAACCTGATAGAAGGCGGGATACTGGTTATCGCGGTACTGCTGTTTATGCTGGGCAACTTTTGGGCCGCTTTGATTGTGGCATTGACCATCCCGTTATCGCTCATGTTTTCCTTCATGGGGATGAAAGAAATGGGCATCACCGCCAATATTATGAGCCTGGGCGCGGTGGATTTTGGGATGATCGTGGACGGTTCTATCGTCATGGTGGAAGATATCCTGCGTAAATTATCCCACCGGAAAGACGCATCGATCAGCAATCTGGAAATCATCCAGCAATCCGTCCGAGAAATGGCAAAACCTATCTTCTTCGGCGTACTGATTATCTCGGTGGTCTATATGCCCATCCTGGCCTTACAAGGGATGGAGTACAAAATGTTCTCCCCTATGGTGTTTACCGTCAGTTTTGCCCTGCTTGGCTCCTTACTGATTGCGCTGACTTTGGTCCCCGTCCTGTGCAGTTTTCTCTTAAAAGGCCGGATAACCGAAAAGGACAACCTGCTGATCCAGACCATACAAGGCCCCTACATGAAAATACTGCAACGGGCGCTTCGGCAACCCAAACTGACGGTATTTGTGGCTATTTTGGCCTTTATCGTTTCCGTAGCCAGCCTCCCTTTCTTGGGCTCGGAATTTGTACCCAGCCTGGATGAAGGAGACATTGTCATCGAAGCGCGCAACATTCCCAGTATTTCCTTACCGGAAGCCACCCGAAATTCCACTCGCATTGAACAGTTATTGAACAAGCTCCCTGAGGTACGCGCCATCGTCTCTAAAACCGGCCGCCCCGATTTGGCCACTGACCCAATGGGAGTCTTCCAAACCGACGTTTATGTCATGCTGAAGCCGAGATCCGCTTGGCGACCCGGTATGACCAAGAGCAAACTGATTGCCTGGATGCGGGAAAAGCTACAACAGGATGTCTCGGGCGAGACATTCAATTTTACCCAGCCAATCGCCATGCGGGTCAATGAACTGGTTTCGGGAGTCCGCGCCGATATCGCCATCAAAATTTTCGGTGAGGATATTAACATACTCACCGAAAAGGCCAAGGAAATTGAGCAAGTCATGCGGACAATCCCAGGCCATGCGGACTTACAGGTAGAAAAACTATCCGGCAGCGAGCAACTACTCATTCAACCGGATCGGACCAAAATGGCCGCGAATGGGGTAACCATTGAAGATATTAGAAACATCATAGAAACCGCCATTGTGGGTAAACCCGTTTCGGAAATCCTGCAAGGCAAAAGGCGCTTCACACTGCGGGTTAATTTTCCGAATGGCCCCCAGATGGATCCTGACGCCATTCAAAATCTGCTCATTCAAACACAAAGCGGAACATTGGTTCCATTGGCTCAGGTTGCCACAGTTAGTTATGGTGAGGGTTTGGAAATGGTGAACCGGGAATTCGGTCAACGCCGCATGATTGTGCAGATGAACGTCAAAGATCGGGATATTAGCTCGTTCGTGCAGGAAGGCCAACGAAAAATCACTCGCTTGGTTCATCTCCCGCCCGGTTACTACCTGGATTGGGGCGGTCAGTTTGAAAATCAGCAACGCGCCATGGCCAAACTGATGATGGTTGTCCCAGCCTCCATTCTGATCATTTTCTTCCTGCTCATGGCCACGTTCTCGTCACCACGTCACGCATTGCTGGTCATCCTGAATGTTCCTTTCGCCCTGATTGGCGGCATCGTGGCTCTATGGATCCGTGGACTCTACTTAAGCGTTCCTGCGGCCATTGGCTTTATCGCCCTGTTCGGAGTAGCCATTTTAAACGGACTGGTCCTGATTTCCACTATGAATCGGCTGCAAGCGGAAGGGCACGATCTGCAAAGCGCCATTTTGGAAGGCTGCCATACTCGATTAAGACCGGTTCTCATCACCGCCATGGTGGCAATGCTGGGTTTCCTGCCCATGAGCATCTCTACCGGCTCCGGCGCGGAAGTGCAAAAGCCCTTGGCTACCGTAGTCATTGGTGGGCTTTTCACGTCTACACTCTTAACTTTGTTGGTTTTGCCCGTCTTATATCGCTGGGTTGAAAACCGCAAAAATTCTCAGAGGACTATCCCATAAGAAACGCCAACCGTTCAAAAGCATTGAGTCTTAGCATCTGCTAAACACTAGCTTAAAACAGCCCAAGAACGTGTTACAGAATGGTGGTTTAAAGCGAACCTAGCGATACTTCGCCGGTATAACGACAGCCTGCGATTCATTGGATTCCAGAAAGCGGAATTGTAAGTGATAGAGCTTACTGTAGATACCGTTCAGGTCAATCAAAGCCTGATGATCACCCGTTTCAATAACTTCACCCCGATCAATCACCATAATACGGTTGGCACATTGAATCGTCGATAAACGGTGAGCGATTACAAATACCGTACGGCCCTGCATAATCGTCATCAGCGCATCCTGCACCAAAGCTTCGGATTCATTGTCCAAAGCGCTGGTCGCTTCATCTAAAATCAATAAGGGCGCATCCCGTAAAAATGCCCTGGCGATGGCAATCCGTTGTCGCTGTCCACCGGAAAGCAAAGCGCCGTTTTTACCCGTAGGCGTTTCCAACCCTTGAGGCAAAGAAGCAATTAACTCACTCAGTTGAGCCAGCCTCACCGCTTCCCTGATTTCCTCGTCAGTCGCATCCAGCCGACCCAATAGGATGTTTTCTCGGATGGTGCCATCAATCAGCATGGAATCCTGGGAAACAATGGCAATTTGCGAACGCAGCCACTCGGTAGAGACTTGACGAATATCGACCCCGTTTACCAGGATCTGTCCACCTGTCACGTCCATGAAGCGAGGAATCAAATCCACCAACGTCGATTTACCACCGCCGCTCTGACCAACCAGGGCAATAATTTCTCCCATTTTGGCCGTAAAATTGATGTTCCGCAGGACCGGCTTACCGGGCACATACTCAAATTGCACATCCTGAAATTCAATCGTATTAATTCGATCCATCGAAATCGGATTTTGACACTCCGCCAGATTCGACTTGGCGTCCAGTTTCTCAAATACCCGCTCAGCAGGGGCTAAAATACGTTGAACTTTGCCAAAAATATTGCCCAGCGTCTTGACCGGCTTGAACAGCAACACCAAGGCCGCAATAAAGGAAGTGAGATCCCCGGGCGTCATCTTGCCGCTTTGTACTTGAACGGCGCCAATCACCACAATGCCACTGATCCCGGCAGCAGCAATCAGTTGCATCAGGGGTTTCAGCCAAGTACCCGTCTTCAGGATACGCATGGATGTACTGAAGTAATTTCGCAATGCCTTTTCAAATCGCTTCGTCTGATATTTCTCCAACTGAAAACCGATAATCAGCTTGGAAGACCACATGGCCTCAGTAAACACGCTGATCATTTGGGCCAAGTTCTGGTTGGAATCATGGTCCAGCTTACGGATACGCTTGCTAATCACCTGCAAAGGCACCACAATTGTGGAAATCACGGCAATGGCCACAAAGGCGAAAATCCAGTTCCGGTACATCAGCACCGCAGCCAAACCCAGGAACGAGAACAACTGAATCACAAAATCCTGAAGGTTGGTGACAATGGCCTGCTGCAGAGTTCCGGGGTCGGAAACATAGCGACTATACAGTTCACCCGTCGTGAATCGCTTGAAATAGGCCAAATCCATCTTAATCACCTGGGAAAACAGCTTCAAGCGCAGATCCCGCGAGATCGCCGTACCGATGTAATAGTTGCAATAGTTACTGATGTAGAAGCAAACCCCTTGGATAATCGTAGCCGCCAGTAACGCAGCAGGGATATACATGAGGATGGAATAGTCGTGAAACTTCACCATCCGATCCGTCAGCGGCCCAACCGCGTAGGCAAGCACGCCATCCAGGGACGCAGCAGGCACAGAGGCCAACATACCAATAATGAAACGGGTTTTGTAAGGCTTTAAGTAGGATAATAGCCGTAAATAGAGCGCTTGGTCCGTCGCGAGATTCGATTTCTTGGGATCCACTGAAAAACCACCGGTGTTTGTGTGAGCATGCATGAGGGGATTAAACGTGAGTTCATACTACCATCTTTCTTGCGGAAATACCAAAGCCCGAGTTACACTTGAACCAACTTTGCGGCCCGAATTAAGCAACGCTCAGATATATCTCTGAGTCTCACGGTTTCGGAGCATCACAACCTCAAGTTTAAAACCCCTCACAGCAAGGAAATTGTACCGTGTTCAACAATCAGGTCATTCTAATTACGGGTGGGACAGGCTCCTTCGGAAAACAGGCCATTCGCACAATTCTCTCCCAGTACAAGCCGAAAAAGCTGATTGTTTTTTCCCGGGATGAACTGAAACAGTTTGAGATGCAGCAGCAGTTCAATGAACCTTGCATGCGTTATTTTCTGGGCGACGTTCGGGATCAGGATCGTCTGAAGCAGGCGTTTTATGGCGTGGACTATGTCATCCATGCTGCCGCCCTGAAGCAGGTTCCCGCTGCCGAATACAACCCCACGGAATGTATCAAAACCAATATTGACGGTGCTGAAAACGTCATTGCCGCCGCCATTCAGGCAGAAGTCAAGAAAGTAATCGCCTTATCCACCGATAAAGCCGCCAACCCCATTAACCTGTACGGGGCCACCAAACTGGTTTCGGATAAGTTATTCGTTGCGGCCAACAGCTTGGCGGGCGGGCGCACCACCAAATTCTCCGTGGTGCGTTACGGTAACGTCGTGGGTTCCCGTGGTTCAGTCTTACCCTTCTTCCGCAAACTCCTGGCCGATGGCGCAAAAGAATTACCCATCACGGATACCCGCATGACCCGCTTCTGGATCACCTTGCCGGAAGGGGTAGAGTTCGTTATCAAGAGTTTTGAGCGCATGCGGGGCGGTGAGTTGTTCGTTCCCAAGATTCCTTCCATTCGCATTACCGATCTGGCCGAGTCGCTGGCGCCGGGCATGCCCCACAAGCTCGTGGGAATTCGTCCCGGTGAAAAGGTGCACGAAATTATGTGTCCTCTGGACGATGCCCACCAAACCCTGGAATTTTCCCAGCATTTTGTGATTAAGCCGACCATCCAGTTCAGCGACGATGACCTATACACCGTCAACGTCTTGGGAGAGAAAGGAACCCCTGTTCCGGAGGACTTTGAGTATCATTCCGCAACCAACACTCACTTTTTGACTGTTGAGGAGCTAAAAAAACTCAATGCGCAAATCCATTGAGCCGCAAACGGCAGCATCTCAAATTTCTTCGCCAGTTACGCCTGACGCATTCATTCCCTACGGTCGCCAGTCCATCTCCAGCACCGATATTGAAGCAGTCGTCGAGGTTCTTAAATCCGATTGGCTAACGCAAGGACCGGCCATTGAACAGTTTGAGCAAGCTGTGGCTAAAGCCTGCGAAGCTCGATATGCCGTTGCGGTCAGTAGCGCTACAGCCGGTCTGCATTTAGCTTGCATGGCGGCAGGGTTAAAACCGGGTCACCGTTTGTGGACGGTACCGAATACCTTTGTGGCCTCCGCCAATTGTGGACGATACTGCGGAGCCGAAGTGGACTTCGTGGATATTAATCCCAAAACCTACAACATGGATGTAGTGCAGCTACAGGCCAAACTGGAAGTGGCCCGTCAGCAGAACCAACTGCCGGATGTGGTCATCCCGGTCCATTTTGCCGGTCAATCCTGCGAAATGGCGGAGATCCACAAACTTTCCCTGGAGTATGGCTTTACAATTATCGAGGATGCCGCCCATGCCATTGGTGGGCAGTACCAAAATCAACCGGTAGGCCACGGACAATACTCGGAAATGACCGTGTTCAGCTTCCACCCGGTCAAAATTATCACCACAGGCGAAGGCGGAATGATCATCACCAACCGGGAAGATCTGTACCAGCATCTGCTTCGTTTGCGGAGCCACGGCATCACGCGTGAGCCATCGCTCATGACCCAAACCAGTGATGGTCCTTGGTACTACCAACAACTGGAACTGGGTTTTAATTATCGGATGACCGACTTACAGGCCGCATTGGGCAATAGTCAGATGCAACGCCTGGATGAATTTATCGCTCGTCGTCGTGAACTGGCCAGTCGTTATCATCAATTGTTATCCGATTTGCCCGTGATTTTACCCTGGCAGCACCCGGAGACACAGTCGGCCTGGCATTTATACGTTATTCAGATTGATTCTACCCAAACTACAAAAACCCGAAAAGCCGTGTTTGAACATTTGAGAGCATACCAGATCGGGGTGCAGGTGCATTACATTCCGGTACACACCCAGCCGTACTATCAGGCGCTAGGCTTTGCTCCAGGGGATTTTCCGGTAGCCGAAGCATACTATCAGCAGGCCATTAGCTTACCGCTATACGCAGATTTAACCGATGCCCAGCAAGATTATGTCGTTCAGGTGCTTACCGAGGCACTGGCATGAAAACGCTCATTATCATCCAAGCCCGCATGACTTCAACCCGTCTGCCGGGCAAGGTATTGAAACAAGTGCTCGGCAAAAGCCTGCTGGAATTTCAATTGGAGCGCTTGAAAGCAGTCCCGAATGCCAATGGCCTGGTGGTTGCCACCACGACCAACACAACCGATCAACCCATTGTTGATCTATGCCAGACACTTCAGGTTCCCGTTTATCGAGGTTCGGAAACCGATGTACTGACCCGGTACTATGAGGCCGCCTCCTTCCATCAGGCAGACATTGTGGTCCGCGTTACCTCGGATTGCCCCTTGATTGATCCCGATATCGTGGCTGAAGTCATTGGCTTTTACCAAACTCATCGAGATCAGTACGACTATGTATCCAACACCCTAGATCGTACTTATCCACGCGGACTCGATGTCGAGGTGTTTTCCTTTAACGCCCTGGAGCAAGCTTACCGAGAGGCAACCCAAGCGGACGAACGGGAACATGTCACGCCCTATATTTACCGGCATCCGGAACAATTCAAAATTTATCAGATGAAACAAGCTGAAGATCATGCCAACGAACGCTGGACCGTAGATACGCCGGAAGACTTTGAGTTGATTAAACGAATTCTGGAAGTTTTATACTCGACCAATATCCATTTCAGGCAGGCAGATGTACTGGCCTTACTGGATACGCATCCCGATTGGCGAAATTTAAATGCGGATATTCCGCAAAAAGCAGTTTAAGCCAATCCATTGAGACTTCAACGTACGTCCCAAGTTTTCTAAATTAGAGTCTGATAGAATGAGGAGCAGCTTGATTGATCCCTTCACAGGATATAAATAGTCTTTTTAAACCTGTTCCAATCCCAAATGCCCCGTAATCGTAATACTGGATTTCTGTTATGCCTGAACCCGCTTACACGCTAGAGTTAGTCCGTCCGACTGAAGCCCATGCGCGTTTAATCCTGGAATGGAGAAATGACCCGCTGACCCGGCAAATGTCGTTTAATCAAGCTGAGCAAAGCTGGGAACAGTTTTGGAATACATTTTCCGATCTCTCGTTCAGAAACCCCAACCTGCCGCCGTTATTCATCTTACAAAATGGGGAACGTGTTGCTTTCGTGGCGTTTCGGGCCATTGCTCACCCGGTTAATCCTCGCTTGAGTTGTTGTGAGATTTCGATCAATGTCGCACCAGAAGCCAGAGGACAAGGCGTTGCCATGCAGGCGCTCAAATTGGCGCTGGAGTTCTTAAAGAAACAAGGCATTGATGAGGTCTGGGCAGAGATTAAAATGGAAAATCAAGCGTCTATCCAGGCGTTTCAAAAGGCCGGCTTTATTTTCCGGGAAGAATTGGACAAAGCCCATCCAGAAAGCGGTAAAACCTATCGAATTCAGAGATTTACAGTGACCCTAATTCCGCCTTTTATGGCAGACGGTTCTGTGTATGTGATTGCCGAAGCCGGCTCGAATTGGCGGATGGGAACACCCAAACGGGACCGTGAAATGGCTCGGGCATTAATTGATGCAGCAATTGAAACAGGAGCGAACGCGGTTAAATTCCAGACTTACCGCCCCGAAAGCGTGTATGTGGAAAATGCCGGCAGCAGTGATTACCTGAGTGAAAACGGCATCAGCGAATCGATACGGGACATTTTTACCGATTTGGCCATGCCCTATGAATTAATTGGCGAGCTTGCAGCGTATTGCCATCAGCAGGGCATCGACTTTATGTCCACGCCCTTTTCTCGAGCCGACTTTGAAGCTGTAGATCCCTTTGTGGCCATCCACAAAATCGCCTCCTATGAAATCAGCCATATCCGCTTGCTGGAATTAGCGGCCCGCTCCGGCAAACCGTTAATTTTGTCCACAGGAGCCAGTACGGAAGCGGACATTGCCTGGGCCGTGGATACCTTTTACGCCAATGGCGGCACTCGGTTGTGCCTGCTCCAATGTACGGCCAAATACCCTGCCCCGTTGGATAGTTTGAACTTAAACACCATCCCTTGGCTCAAACGACGTTTCGGTGTTCCGGCAGGCTTGTCGGATCACAGTCGGGATCCGGTGTTTGGGCCATTAGCAGCCGTGGCATTAGGCGCTCAAGTGGTGGAAAAGCATTTCACGCTGGATAACCGCCTGCCGGGACCGGATCATCCGTTCGCTCTAACACCAAGTGAATTGAAACAGATGGTAACCGCCATTCGCGCCGCAGAGCAGGTAACCGGCACAGGCATTAAGGAAATCCTGCCAGCCGAAACGGAACTCAGCACCTATGCGCGACGGGGCATCCAAGCCATACGGCCTATCACGCAAGGAGAAAAACTCATCGAAGATGAAAACATCGCCATCCTCCGTCCCGGCAAACAACAACTCGGGATTCATCCTCGGTTTATCAGCCAGTTAAACGGTCAGCTTGCCAGTCGGGATATCCCTTTAGGGGACGGGATCCGCAGCGGCGATTGGATCGAAAGCAACGCGCTTATTTCCAAGCATTAGGGTGTAGCCACAAGTGCAGGTAATAATCCGATTTTGGCCAGTTCCTGCTGAACCCGTTCGGCATACGTTCCAGGTAACACAGGATACACCAGAGAAGCCAAGTCGTTGCTTGTCTCAACAGTTGATAGCACTGACTGCAAATGAGCATCCAACACAGCCGTTACCGCTTGCGGATCTCTAATAATGGTGATGCCCGGCGCGTCATCATAACCATAACCGATATCAGCGATGATATCGGTAAAATCGAGCGCCACCGATGGCACATTCACTTGGAGTGAATCCAGTAACGTTGTGGAACAAATCGTAGTGGAAAGTTGAATGAGTTGAAAAGACTCCCACAAATCCAACTCACGTCCCGCGCAAATCATAACGCGATCCTGAAGTTGCGTTTGGGCCAGCATGGTTTCCGCCAACTGATCGGTTTCTAAAGGATGCTTTTTAATCAGCATTTTAACTTGAGGTCTGGCTTCCAAATATGCGAACAAAGCTTTCAAATAATTCTCGCGCACTTCGTGGGTCAGGTAATCTCCCGCATGTTGCGTGTAAGCGCCCAATAAGGAACTATCACCACGCCATGCCATTATTTCCTGCCCTTTAGCCGACATGACAGCCTGATCCGAAGCAGCATTTTGTTCCCAAAATGGGTTCCCAGACACGGCAAGACTCTCCGGCCAGCCATAGCCATCCTTCAGCACCACACTGCGGGTCAAAGGATTCCAGATAAAGAACCGGTCAAACTGGAGCAAATCCATATTATGGGTTTGCGGCATAATGCCATGTTGAAAATTGAGTAATTTAAACGCATAGCGGCTTTGCAACGTTTTAAACACCACGCCCATCCGATTTTTTTCAAAACAACCCAATACGGCTACCGGCTGAATCTTAAGCAAGAGCGTTTCCAACAAATTAAAGATGTGGATAGTGTCCCGTAACCGATCCAATTCAGCACACAAAGCCTCTTGTTCCAACTGTGAAATCGGAAGGCTGCGTACTTGCTTTAACCGTTGATTAAAATAGCGACAGGAACTTTCAATCAATCGTTCTTCCAGCTGTAGGGCATTTGAATCCACCGTGAAATATCGCTGCGATAATTTTTGACGCTGCTCAGCCGGTATTGTTGCAGGGTTTGCAAAATAGAGGACGATTTCATATTTACTTTCCAAACTTTCTAAAGCAGCCTGGGCAAGCTCATAATGCACCGGCGCACTCATCACCAGCAGGACGGTTGGTTTAGAAAACGTCGGCATATTCAGGGGAGTACGGCCTCTTTTAAAATCCGAAGCTTGCATGGATTTCACAGACGAAAATACAGCCGTAAAATTGGAGATGCCAAATTCTTTTAACACATCTTTCCGAATTAAGACGGGTGCAATCGGTCCATCCAGCATCACCGGTAATGGCTCGGAAACGTTTGCCGATTTAGTTTCAGACTGATCAATTTGAAACGACTGATTTGCCATACAGCGAGATAAAAAAGCCAAGCCCGTAATCGCCAAAATTTGTTGACGATTTAACAGATAAGCGGGCTCATAATCTATCTGGAGTTCCTGATTTTGAAAGAACTCCGGCAGATGCGTTTTTATTGCGATATTTTGCGCATTCACCAAGGCTCTGGCCGTACCATACAGTTTTGTCGGTGGAGCAGGAGCTTCAGCCAATGGCTGCCATTGAAACTGACTGAACCAAAGACGCTTCGGCTTTTTGGGCGTCACGCAAACCACTGGACCTTTCAGAGTTTCTGCCAGGATTTTAAGCCGCTTTCTGCGCTTTCGGGTCAACTCCGGGGTAAAAACCAATATCGGAGACTCTTTGGAGGGCCCAACCAGCCACTGTTTCGTAAATCGAAAAATGGTTTGCAACATGATATTGAGCAGCTTACTTTCCTGACTTAAGAAACAGATACTTTTTCCATGTTCGAGTCCCGTACCGGCAAACCTTTGGCTTGCAAATACTGTTTGGCCTCCAGGGGCGTCTGTTCCGTAAAGTGAAACATACTGGCCGCAGCCACCGCGGAAGCCCCGGCTTCCGTCAGGGCGCGATAAAAATCCTCATAAGCGCCAGCTCCACCGGAAGCGATGACCGGGATACTCACGGCTTCCGTAACCTGCTGAATTAAATGGAGATCGTAGCCTTGCATCAGGCCATCCCGCTCAATGGAGGTCAGAAGGATTTCGCCCGCGCCAAGCCGTTCCACTTCCTTGGCCCAGCTCACCGGATCTTTCCCTTCGGCTTGTGTTCCGGAAAGACTGAAGCATTCATAACGGCCATCCGGATGACGCTTCACATCGATACTCACAACCACGCATTGAGAACCGAAACGCTGGGCAATATCGCTAATCAAGGTCGGCTCACAATAAGCGGCAGTATTAATCGCCACCTTATCCGCCCCGGCTCTTAACAGGAGTTTAATCTGCTCCAGGTTGCGAATGCCGCCCCCTACGGTGAGCGGGACAAAACATTCCGCAGCAAATTCCGCCACAGATTCATAATCCGGATCTCGACCTTCATCGGAAGCAGTGATATCCAATAAGACCAACTCATCCACTTCCCTGCGATTATAGACTTTGATCGCGGGCATGACCGTACCGATGCGTCGCCAACTATCAAAACCTTCGCCTTTAACCAGGCCGAAGTTTTTCCACAGGAGCGTTGGCATGATCCGTACCTTCAACATATGGAAGTCTCCAGAAAATTTCGAATTAGCTGAAAACCAGCCTTGGCGCTTTTTTCCGGGTGGAATTGCGCACCCCGGATATTATCCCGGCCAATCACGGCAGGAACATTTCCCGCATACGGAACTTGAGCAATGACCTGATTCGGATCGTCCGGATCAACACAGTAACTATGCACGAAATAAAAATCCGTTCCATTTAAAATGCCCTGCAAAATCAGATCAGGACGACAAATGCGGAGTTCGTTCCATCCCACATGCGGAATCCGCTCTTGAGGCTGCGGCGCCATTTTGCGCACTTTTCCCGGAAAGAAACCTAAACCCGGAGAACCGCCACCTTCATCACCCTGACTCATCATGAGCTGCATGCCCAGGCATATACCCAACACGGGAATTTGATCCTCCAACACCGCTTTTTGCAATGCTTCGATCCAACCGCCCTTGCTCAAGTGATCCATACCGTCACAAAAGGCGCCCACACCCGGCAACAAAATCCGGCTGGCCAGTTTCAGGTCATGCGGGTCATCAGAAATCAGTACCGATGCGCCGCATTCTTCCAAGGCGCGTCGCACCGAACCTAAATTTCCCATGCCATAATCAACGACCAGAACCGTCATGATATTTACACGGATTGCAGTACCGGCGACTTACTGGCCGGTACATTATCGTCATTCAGTTTGGTCAGATTGCCATGTTTGTCCTTCACCAAATTGCCCCTGGCATCGGTCAGGAAAATCTTTTTATTGGTAAAGCGATCGCAAACCTTGGTAAATTCCTCTACGGTCATATCCAAGGGAGCCAGGATATCCTCCAACGACTTACCCAGATACTCATGCGGGAATTTACCGTCTAATCGTTTCACAATATCCAAACCGTCGTTACGGGTAATTCGATTACGACGAATATGCATGCAGGCATGATCGGTGGCGCGTCCGAAGCCAAACTTCAGGAATTTGAAATAATCATGAATGCCGTTGTAATGATTATCCAGGTTCTCATAATTGAGCATAGCCCCCTCTACCGGCTTATGGTATGAGGTAAAGCCGTTTGCCTGAGCCAGCAGTGCATTGGACAAGCCATCCCAGGGCAGATAATAACCCAGGAACAATCCTGTCACGCCCACTTGCTGCAATTCTTCATCGGAAGGGTAGACAAAGGGAATTAAATGGCGGGGCTCAATGCCTTCCATGCCAATCAGGTCGGACACTCGCAAACCCAACAGACCACCAAACTCTTCCAGCCAGCGACGGTTCAAAACGTTGTTCTCCGTGGCCGAGGCAGGACCGCCATACTCATGCTGCGAGTTCTCACCCCAGATAATGAGCGGAATGTTATAACGAACCGCCACTTGTACCGGCGTGGTAAAAATGGAAACATGCTCCGGCCAGGAAATATCGCCCACAGTCGTCAAACAAATGCGATTTAATTGTCGCCGAATCTTCCGATTACTCGTAAATTCGATGTAATCCACACCCATATTTTGAATATTTTGAATATTTTTTCGACCCAGCTCCGATAAATCACAAGTGGTTGCGGTGACGCACAAGGGATTCATGCCCATTTCCAGCATGCGCAGTACTTGGTATGTACTGTCCTTGCCGCCGCTAACCGGAATTACACAGTCCCAATGTTTTCCATCTTTGGAGCGGTATCGTTCCAATAAGGTTTCCAGCTCTTTTCGACGACTGTCCCAGTCCACTTCCCGGCGGTTCTCATAATTCAGGCAGGCATTGCAAACCCCTTGCTCGTTAAATGACAGATCGGGCTTGGTGCTGGGCATGACGCAACGCGTACAGTAAGTGAGCATGAGGACTCCTTTAATTGGTTAGAGCGTGTTCTTTTTCATGAGAACCCAAGTGGTATTATCCCAGGCTGGATTCATGCGGTTCCATAAAAAGCCATAATCCACCACGGAAAAAAGACCATCGGTGTTATCCAAAAACTCTCCGGCGAAATCCCGTTTAAATAATTTGCCGGTATTGCCTCGGTATAAAATTTCGGTTGGCGAGGGATTATAGTATTCATTGATCATCACATAGCGTTCGGATAGCGCCGCCATTTTCCGATAAACCTGCGGCAAATCGTCCGGGTTCAGATGAATGAGTACACCAGAGGTAAAGACCAGATCAAAATGCTGACTGGTTTGAAAATCCTGAATGGATGAATGCACCGCCTCCACGCCGGAAATTTCCCGCAAATGCTCAACCGCAACCGGATTAACCTCCACACCGGTTAATTTAAGATTGGGATCCAAGGCGCGTAATGCAGTTAAATTCTCACCCCGATTAGATCCCAATTCACAGATCGTTTGTACATCCGGAACCAATGCCAAAATTTTCGAAAAAAACGGTTCACGGCTCTGCGCTAAATCCCGGTTCCGGGCAGTATACTCGGAACCGAATTGGCCTTCCCAAAACAGTTCCTGTTCTGTTTTCTGTCTCATTGGCTCTCCACAGCAGGTTTTTCAAACTAAGAAAATCCTATCATAAAGGGCGCATCCTTGCCAAAACAGGCAATGGAAAGCTGAACCACACCAATTCAGCCCAACCCATTCGCCATGCACTGAATTTATCAGCTCCACCAGACCCAGGTAAAAACAAGCGTAATGCTTGTTTATCCCTGATATGCCGCGCGTTTCAACCGGTCCGCTACCGCAACCCAGGCGCCATCGTTCGGAACCTCTTCCACCCAGATTTGCTGCAAGGATTGACCATCCATTTCTCGCAGGGCTGCATACAATTGCCGGGCATACTCTTCCGGATCGGCAGGCATGACCTTCCAAACCAAGCCTCGCTGTTCAGCCAATGCTTGAGGCAGGAATTGCAAGGCCAACACGCCAATTCTGGAGCCTTCTGCGACTGTCAGCTTCTCATTCAAATCATCGGATGAAACTAGGAGCAATGGCGTCCTTGGCGCATAATGACTAGCTAATGTACCGGGTGCGTGGATAACCGAAGTCTTACCAGGCGCCGGAGCTGTTCGAGACTCAATATGATCCGAAGCTCGGGATTCAGCTTGCATACCAGAGCTGGATTCAAGAGAGTCGGACTGCAAAACCGCTTCAATCTGCTCGGCGGATATCATACCGGGACGCAGAATCACAGGCTGGCCCTCCGGGAAAGCCACAATCGTAGACTCCACCCCGACTTGACAATCGCCGCCATCCAAGATCATAGACACATCATCACCCAAGTCGGCTCGAACATGCTCGGCACGAGTCGGACTTAACCGACCAAACCGGTTTGCCGAAGGGGCGGCAATTCCACCCCCAAACGCCTTAAGCAGTTGCAAAGCCACCGGATGAGCAGGCACTCGGAGCCCCACCGTATCCTGACCGCCCGTCACCGCGTTCAGTACTCGGGCCGAACGTTTTAAAACCAGGGTCAGGGGACCGGGCCAGAATGCATGAGCCAATTTCCATGCCGCTTTAGGAATCTCGACCGCCCAATTCTCCAATTGTTCATAGCTGGCCAAGTGAACAATCACCGGATGGCCTTTGGGCCTTCCTTTCACTGTATAAAGGCGGTCCAATGCGGCTGGGCTTTCCGCATCCGCACCCAAGCCATACACTGTCTCCGTAGGGAAAGCCACCAATCCTCCCTGTCTTAACAAGGCTACAGCCGCTTCAATCTGAGAGCGATCCAGCCTCAAGCTGGAGTCTACTGACTGCACATTGGATGGGCTGGTTGACATGGTTCTAGGGCTCACTTTTTAAAATCTTCTTATCATTAAAACAAAACCCTGAACAAAGTCCACTATTGCGTCGCATCGTTTTCAGTCTCGGTACGTGATTTTATAAAATTTGCCGGTGTCATCATCCCTCAAAAACGCTAAACTAGGACCCATGAATAACCCTTTCAACCATTCCACGCTTTTGAAAGTTGGCCAGTTGGCACCCGACTTTACTTTGTTGAGCCAAAACGGTCAGCCAGTTCATCTGGCAGAGGTGTTGCAAAGAGCCTGGGTCATTTTATTCTTCTACCCCAAGGATCATTCCCCTATTTGCACCTCACAGGTTTGCGCCTTTAAGAATGCTTACGAGGATTTTCGCGCTGCAGGCGCCGAGGTCATCGGCATCAGCGCAGATTCTGTGGCTTCACATCAAGGATTTGCACAAAAACAAAACTTGCCCTTCACCCTGCTCTCGGATCCCAGCCGTGAAGTGGCCGAACTGTATGGCGTACCGATGATGATGGGGCTTCTGCCTAGCCGGGTCACTTTCGTGATCGATAAAAACCAAACCATTCGGTTGGCTTATCCGTCGCAGTTCAATGCAAAAGCGCATATGGAAAAAGCTTTGCACCTGCTACGTCAACGCTCCCAACCCGTACTTTAACGCATGGAGCAGGGAATATTGGCCTCAGCCCCCATTAAACAAGACATCGTTTAGTAAAAAGCCACATCCAAATGACCCAAGCTTCAGCACTCATAGCAGTCCAAAATCTCAGCAAATGTTACGGCGAACACCATGTGAACGCCTTGCGCGGCATCTCGTTACAAATCCAGCCTGGGGAATTCGTGGCGCTCATGGGACCGAGCGGCTGCGGCAAAAGCACTCTACTCAACCTGTTAGGGGCAATCGATAAGCCTGACAGCGGCCAGGTCCTGCTTGCCGGAGAAAACTTACTGGCAAAAACCGATAGCGCAGTCACCCAGTTTCGACGGGAAAAACTGGGGTTTATCTTTCAGTTCTTCAATCTGCTTTCTACGCTCACTGCCGCAGAAAATGTGTCCTTACCGCTGGATCTCGACCCCAATTTGAAAGAGCAAGAGCGCAGACAGCGAGTCGCAAGTATTTTAGAGCGGGTTGGCATGAGTCATCGGGCGAACTTTTATCCGGCCCAGCTTTCCGGTGGCGAAATGCAACGAATCGCCATTGCCCGCGCACTGGTTCATCAGCCGCAGATTATCCTGGCCGACGAGCCAACCGGCAATCTGGATACCGAAAACGGACAAAGCATCCTGAAACTGCTTAGCTCTTTGGTTCAAGATGAAGGGCAAACCATTCTGATGGCCACTCACAGTGAAGAGGCGGCTCAATATGCCCATCGGATTATCCGCATGCGAGACGGTCAAATTCAGCATGAGTAAACTATTTCAACAGATCTATCGCTATGCATAAGTATTGGTACTGGCTGAAGCGCTTAATTTTTCGCTCGTTATGGCGGAATAAGCTACGCACCAGCCTGACCATGCTGGGCGTTATGCTAGGTGTGGCAATTCTACTGGCTATTAATCTGGCCAATGATATGGCGCTGAGCAACTTCAAAGACAGCATTGACCGGATCAGCGGCAAAAGCAACCTCACCATCCGTCCCACTCAAAGCGATGTAATGGATGAGCAACTGATGAACCAGTTGCGTTGGATACTGCTGTTGCCGGGAGAGGGGGAAGCTCAACCCAAACGCTTTAGCCCGGCCATCGAACAGACAGCCCTTTGGCCTACCCAAAGTTCAAAACCAAACCCTCCAGGAAACAACCCTTCTCCACCCGAGGTTGTCCAAGTGTTGGGCCTGGATATGCTCAACTCCTTCCAGAATGAAGAAACCGGCATGCAGCTAACAGCACATACCTCAAACCCTTCGGACATCCTAAAACCCTACCATGTATACATTGGTGAGAGCTTTGCCACTGAACACCGCTTAAAAGCAGGGGATTCCTTCCCGCTGGCGGTCAATGATCACCTAAGCCGCTTTACCGTAGCAGGCATTCTTTCCAAAGGGGATCTGGGCAGCGCCTATGGCGGCAACTTGATGATCATGGATATTTCCAATGCTCAAACCGCCTTTAATATGCCGGGATTCATCAGCAAAATTGATCTGGTTATTCCGGAAAAACTGGTGGTCCCCGTTCAAGCCAAATTACAGCAACAGTTTCCTTCATCCATTGCTGTCGAAAGGCCAACCCAACGCAGCGCCCAAGTGGAAAAAATGATCCGCTCTTATCAGTACAACTTAACCACACTGAGCTTTATCGCTCTATTGGTGGGCGTCTTTCTCATTTACAACACCATGTCCATCACGATTATTCGTCGTCGACCCGAGATTGGAACGCTCAGAACCATTGGCTTTTCCAAACGGCACATATTCAGCCTGTTCTTATCCGAAGCCTTATTGATTGGGTTAACCGGCACCCTCTTCGGCTTATTATTCGGCATCTTCCTCTCCCGATTTGCGGTGAAGGCCGTGGCCACCACTGTCGCCAACCTCTATACCGGCCAAGTGCTGGACAGTTTTTCCATCAATCCCTGGCTCATTTTAACTGCCTTTGGGTTTGGCATTTTAATGACGCTTGCAGGCGCATTTGCCCCAGTGTTGGAGGCAACCACCATTGCCCCCGCCGAAGCCACCCGCAGGGCTTCCTATGAATCCCAGATTATCCAGGCATCGGGCAAACTTAGCCTGATAGGCCTAATACTGGCCGGGCTCGCGGTTTGGGCCTCGTTTCAACCGCCGGTTTCTGGCTTGCCTGTGTTTGGCTTTGCCTCCGCGCTGCTTACGATTCTGGCAACGGCCCTGTGGATGCCGTTATTGTTGAAAATCAGCATCCGTGTCTTATTACCACTGCTAAAAGCAGTTTTTCAAACGGAAGGCCGTCTGGCAGGTTTGATTTTAAGGGGTGCGCTGGGACGAACCGCCGTGGCGATCGCCAGCCTGATGATTGGCATCGCCATGATGGTGAGCTTAGCCGTCATGATTAGCAGCTTTCGGCAAACCGTAGTGACTTGGGTACAACAAACCCTGAAAGCCGACTTATGGATTGAGCCGATTTCACGGGTAGGCAGCAAGCAAAGCGGACGCATCCAGTCGCAAGCCATTGCGCTCATCCAGCATCTGCCCGGTATAGCCGCTGTGGATGCCTTCTATGAATTCCCCATCCAGTATCATGGCAATCCCACGCACCTAGGAATTGGAGACTTTGACGTATTGGCCACACACGGCAACCTGTTGTTCATGGATAACGAATCTGCCGCCGAAGTCTTGAGGAAAAGCTATGTACGCCCATCCGTAGTTGTAACGGAAGCCTTTGCAACTCGAAACCACGTCAAAAAAGACGACAACATTGCGCTAGAAACTTCCAAAGGAATTAAAAACTTTCGGATTGCCGCCGTGTATTACGATTATTCCAGCGATTTGGGTTACATCGTGATGCCCCGCTATTGGTACCGTCAGTTTTATCAGGATAACCGCATCAGCAATCTGGCCGTCTACTTGAAGCCACATGTCTCAGCACAAAGGGTACAAGAGGATATTGAACGTAAACTAGTCGGCCAAAGCCGTTTGCACATTCGCAGCAATAAAGAACTTCGGGAAGAAGTCTTACGTATTTTTGACCGAACTTTTGCCATTACTTATGCACTGCACGTCATCGCGATCGCGGTGGCGTTACTGGCAGTTATGAACTCCCTTTTAGCCATCGTGCTGGAAGCACAACGGGAATTTGGCATTTTAAAATATCTGGGCGCGGAAGATAAACAAATCGGCAAGATTGTTCTGGTGCAAGCTGGCTTGCTGGGTTTCTTTGGTAATCTCAGCGGGCTATTCGTCGGTTTTGTATTGTCGGTCCTGCTGATTAACGTCATTAATAAACAGTCCTTCGGCTGGACTATCCGGTTTGAAGTCCCCTGGCTTTTCCTGGTGGAATCCTTTTTGCTGGTTATGGGTACGTCCCTTGTATCCGGCTTACTGCCAGCCCGCATGGCCGCCAAGACTCCAGCCCCCGAAGTGATTAAATCGGAGTAAGAATAATGCCTGAGCCACTGCGACACACTGCCATAAAATCCGCCGTCTACCGCCTACTGGTCGTATTGGGACTATTGGCGATGACCAGCATCATTCCACTTGCCCTGGCATTTCAATATCAGAAAGCGTTGCCGGGTTATCAATATCATTTCCCGCAGGATCATGCCTCCCATCCCAACTATAAAACCGAATGGTGGTATTACACCGGCCACCTCAAAACGCCGGAAAACAAAACCTATGGCTATGAATTGACCTTCTTCCGTATCGGGACGGAGGCAAAACAAGTGCAGCCCAATAATAAAAGCCCTTGGAATACCAACAACCTATACGCCGCCCATTTTGCTCTGAGCGATGAAGGCAACCGCAAATTCTACTTTCATGAAAAACTGAACCGAGCCGGATTAAATATCGCTGGCGCTAGAACTGACACGTATTACACCTGGAATGAACTGTGGCTCGCTGAACAGCTGGGCAACCAGATGATTTTGAGAGCAGATTCACCCGATGGCAAACGGGAGATTCATCTTTTATTAACCCCCGAGAAAGACCCGATCATTCATGGGCAAAATGGGGTCAGCCAAAAAGCCTCTTGCGTGGGGTGCGCTTCTCATTACTATTCGATGACGCGCTTAAAAACCGAAGGGACTTTGCTGTTGGACGGCAAGGCGACACCGGTAAGTGGCCTATCCTGGATGGATCACGAGTTCGGCAGCAACCAACTGGCTCAAAACCAGCAGGGTTGGGATTGGTTTAGCATCCAATGCAATGACAATACGGAGCTGATGCTCTATCTCCTGCGGCAGGATAACGGAGCAATCGACCCCAACTCCAGCGGAACCTGGGTAGATCTCAACGGGCAAAGTCACCATTTAACGCTGAAAGACTTCACGGTTAAAAACTCCAGCCAGACCTGGACCAGCCCAACCACTCACGGGCGCTATCCGATGGGCTGGCAAATCACCGTTCCTTCTCAACACCTGACATTAAACGTTACGCCAACCTTTCAAAACCAGGAGCTGTATACCAAAGGCTCAACCGGGGTGGCCTATTGGGAAGGTAGCGCCAACGTAAGCGGCTCACGCTATGATAAACCGATTGCGGGACAGGCTTATGTGGAGATGACCGGTTATGCCAAGCAAGGCGTAAAAGGCAAACTGTAAGAACAATCGAAAAAACATTTTTGTGTCGTTTTGTTCATGAAGAAGGCTTACGATAATTGGGCGAAACCATAGGCAGTCACCCCTCTTTCAGGTAAAATATCAATCTGAACTTTTAGCTGCCCATAGCTATATTGAAATTCTTTAGCGTATTGAAAGCGTTTGGATAGTTCGATGCCCACACCTCCAGCCCCGGTTACGCTGACCCAAGCCCAACATCTGGCTTGGCTGAAACAAAATCCGACCCCTGCCACCTCGCGGGAAGCCTTGGGGCGGCTTTTGGAAACTACACGTCTCTGTTTAGAGGCCTTTGATGAGGATCGTTTGCTCAGCGCCCAGACTGGTTTAGAAGACGTGTTAATCCAGACTTTAATCGCCATGAAGTCACTCAATATCCAGCCCGACCATGCCTTACAGCGGGCTTTAAGCCGATTGGACGAGCAAAATGGCAAACGCGCCTTCCACATCTTTGAAGATCGGGTAGAGTTGCGCGTTCAGGGAGAAATTCGAGGGGAATGGCCTTTATACTCACAGCAAGATTACCAAATGGCCCTGAACTTAGCACGAGAACTCAACTGCGACGTGGTTCACGAGGAGGCTTGCCAACTGGGACTATTCCAACATGCCAGACTCCACCAAGCCCGAGCCATCTGATTCTCCTCAAGAGGAAAATACACCACCCCAAGAGCAAAGCGTTCGCCTGAACAAGGCCATTGCCGATTCGGGGTATTGCGCTCGCCGAAAGGCGGATGAGCTAATTCAGGCAGGCAAAGTGCAGGTTAATGGGCAAACGGTCACGGAACTGGGAACTCGTATTCATCCAACCAGAGACAGCATCAGCATTGATGGAAAACCTTTATCCCATGCCGAAAAAGCTTATTTACTGTTCAATAAACCCACAGGTTACGTCACCAGCCGCAAGGGTGGACGTTCCCAAAAGACCATTTACGAATTAATTCCCCCTCAGTATCAATCTGTGGATCCGGCAGGAAGATTGGATCAAGACAGCAGCGGCGCACTCATCCTCTCCAACGATGGGGATTTTCTCTATCAAATTACGCATCCCAAATTTCACCTTCCGAAAATTTATGAGATTACCCTGGACCGTGCCTTGACCCTAGATGAAATCAATCAACTTTTGGCCGGGATTCGACTCATGCCGGAAAACAAACTGGCCCGCATGAGTCAGATCAAACCCGATCCCAAAGATTCCAAACGCTATCAAGTAGAACTCATCACCGGGTACAACCGACAGATTCGTCGAAGTTTGGCTGCATTGGGAGCCAGAGTGATGACCCTACATCGCATTTCCTTTGCTTCCATTTTGTTAGGAGATCTTAAAAAGGGGCATCTTCGGGCATTGACGTCCAAGGAGAAAGCACATTTATTAGGAAAATAAACTGAAGCCCCACCATGCCGAGTTAATAACGATTTTAAAATCACCTGCATTTTTCATGAGAAATGTTAAAAGAGTTACTCAACCAAGGTCCATGACAGATTCCAATGTTAGTAAGCTAGTATAGAGACGCTTTACACTTGACGCCCTGTCTTATCCATATCGTCAATACTGATTGAGTTACCCAAAGCGTCTCGATCCATTTGGCTCAAGTGTTCTTGAAGCTCCAATACCAATCTATAACCGCCTTTAATCCATTCCTTTTCCTTGATTTTGTAAGGTATGTGCTCAATCTTGAATTCACGTTGCCATTGTTGAATGGCCTCTTCCGGACTATAGGCCGCAACGGGGTGATTTGATTCGTATTTAACAGCAATACGGTACATCAGTTTCTTCTCATTACTCATGGTTTCCCCTTCTGGCCATTACTTTCGAATCCTAACCCTTGGACATGGATTAGAAATTTATAAAACCCAGCGTGATTTTACGAGATAGATGCCAGTTTGAAAACTGCCTAACTAGGTATAGTCTTTATATTGGCAGGTTAATATGGGATTTTAGGTTTCACCGAAGAGCCTCTATCACCCCATCAACTAGGAAAAAGCGTGACGAGACAGAGCATTGGCAGTTATATTGGCAAAATTTCCATCGACTGACCTAACCTGTACCATTTTCAAGACAATCATCCCTGCTTCTTACTGATCCAAAACCAGGGCAAAAACGCACCCAAAATAAAAATGGGCAGATGAAACACCAAGGTCAACATAGCCGTTAACCCCAGACTCAAACCTAAACTCATGAAGAACCGGGACCAACCCCGAGATGCATGACCGGGAGAATCCGTGTCGTGTTGAAATGACACTAACAGACAACCGCATTGAGGGCAAAACCGGGCATCTTTCGGCACAGGAGCTGAGCATTGGGGACAAACCATCTGTTTTTTCAGCCTCCCAAAACCTGAAAAAAATATTAAACTCTGAGTATTACCCCATACTTCCCTTGAAACCACTTGCCCGATAAGGTACACTAGCGTATATCAACGAGTGAGGTGTGGGGCGTCATCAATGATCAAAAACTGAGTACAAAACAAACGAACTCAGCAAAGACATTTTTGATCCGCTCTCTTTTCTCGTTTTAATACTAAAATAATTGCTAGAGAGTCAGTTTTAGCTGAGGCGCCTATGTTTGAAAGATTTACAGAAAAAGCAATCAAAGTCATCATGCTGGCTCAGGAAGAAGCCCGCCGCCTGGGACACAACTTCGTGGGCACCGAGCAAATCCTGCTTGGGCTCATTGGCGAAGGCACAGGCATCGCGGCCAAGACCTTAAAAGGCATGGGCGTCAACCTGAAGGAAGCCAGAGCTGAAGTTGAAAAGATTATTGGCCGGGGTTCAGGCTTTGTCGCCGTTGAAATTCCATTCACACCCAGAGCGAAACGGGTTTTGGAACTGTCCTGGGATGAAGCCCGTCAGTTAGGCCACAACTACATTGGCACCGAACACCTGCTGCTCGGCCTGATCCGGGAAGGTGAAGGTGTGGCCGCCCGCGTGTTGGAAAACCTGGGCGTGGATTTGACCAAAGTCCGCAGCAACGTGATCCGCATGTTGGGCGAAACCCGAGGCGCGACCACGACCGCTACCCCGGGACGCAGCAAAACCCCAACCCTGGATGAGTTTTCCACCAACCTGACCCAATCCGCGCAAGAACAGCGCTTGGATCCCGTGGTCGGTCGGGAAAAAGAAATCGAGCGCGTGGTTCAGATTCTGGGCCGTCGCAGCAAAAACAACCCGGTGTTGATTGGGGAGCCTGGCGTGGGTAAAACCGCCATCGCCGAAGGTTTGGCCCAGCGCATCGTCAGCGGTGACGTGCCGGAAATTCTGAACGACAAGAAAATCGTACAGCTGGATATCGGCCTGTTGGTGGCTGGTACCAAGTACCGCGGCGAATTTGAAGAACGCCTGAAAAAGGTGATGGACGAAATTCGTCAGGCTGGTAACATCATTCTGGTCATCGATGAATTGCACACCTTGATTGGGGCCGGTGCCGCTGAAGGCGCGATTGACGCTGCCAACATCCTGAAGCCCGCTCTGTCTCGGGGTGAGCTGCAATGTATCGGTGCGACCACCATCAGCGAATACCGCAAGCACATCGAGAAAGACGCCGCGCTGGAACGTCGCTTCCAACCGGTCATGGTTGAAGAGCCTTCCGTGGAAGAAACGATTGAGATCATGCGTGGTCTGCGGGAAAAATACGAAGCGCACCATAAACTGATCATCAGCGATGAAGCATTGGAAGCAGCTGCAAAACTGTCTTCCCGGTACATCGCCGATCGCTTCCTGCCGGATAAAGCCATCGACTTGATCGATGAAGCCAGCTCCAGAGTTCGGTTGTCCTCCAGCGCCTTGCCACCGGAAGGCAAAGCCCTGGAAAAAGATCTCAAAGGGATCATTCGCGAGAAAGAACAGGCTATCCGCAACCAGGAATTTGAAACGGCCAGCGATCTACGAGATAAAGAAGCCGAGTTGCGGGAAAAAATCCGCGAAATGGCTGAAGATTGGAAAAAACAGCAGGAAGACAAGAAGATTGTCGTCACGATGGATCACATCGCATACATCGTAGCCAGTTGGACCGGTGTACCGGTAGCCAAACTGACCGAAAGCGAATCCGAGAAACTGCTGAAAATGGAAGAAACCCTGCACGAGCGGGTCATTGGCCAGCACGATGCGGTTACCGCCATTTCCAAGGCCATCCGTCGGGCACGCGTGGGCTTGAAAAACCCCAACCGTCCTATCGGTTCATTTATTTTCAGCGGTCCCACCGGGGTCGGTAAAACCGAGTTGGCGAAAGCCTTGGCTGATTACTTCTTTGGCTCGCAAGAAAACATCATCCGTGTGGATATGTCCGAGTTCATGGAACGGCACACTGTCAGCAAACTGATCGGTTCGCCTCCAGGCTATGTGGGCTTTAACGAAGGCGGTCAGCTCACTGAGCAAGTTCGTCGCAAGCCATACAGCGTGGTGCTGTTTGACGAGATCGAGAAGGCGCACCCGGATGTGTTTAATATCCTGCTGCAAATTCTGGATGATGGCCGTCTGACGGATTCCAAAGGCCGTAACGTGGACTTCAAAAACACCATTATCATCATGACCAGCAACGTGGGCGCCCGCAGCATTGAAAATCCATCCGCCCTAGGGTTCTCCGTAGCGGAAAATGATGAAGCGGCCCGTTACGAGAAAATGAAAGAAACCGTGATGGACGAGATGAAGAAGATGTTCCGCCCGGAATTCCTGAACCGTCTGGACGACACGATTATCTTCCATCAGTTGACCAAACCGGAAATCCGCAGCATCGTCAACATCATGCTGCAAGACCTGATTACCCGTCTGGGCAGCCAGAACATGCAACTGGCCATTCCCGATGAAGTGAAGGATGAACTGGCGAAAGAAGGTTACAGCCCGTCTTACGGTGCTCGTCCTCTGCGTCGCGTCATTCAACGCAAAATCGAGGACGAGCTGTCCGAGCAGATCCTGCTGGGCCGCTTCAAGGAAGGCGATAGCATCGCGGCTTCACTGAAGGACGGCGCAATCGTCTTCGAGAAAATTTCGGATAAACCCGGTAAGAAAGCCACGACCCAAGTTACAACCGCTTAGATAATTAAAGCGAAGGCGTGTTAGCAAACCTGTTAACACGCCTCTCGCGCTCCATTTTAGAGGACAAGTGAGTAACGCATCCCATCATCATGCCAGCGATGAGGTCCCCCCATCGCTGCCCGCCAGTATCACCGCTCTGGATATGATCCTGCCTCCGCGAGCGATTCCACTCTTACTATTGCTGCTCATCGTGACGCCCATCGTCATTCTGACCGCAGAGAGCCTGTTTATTCCTTTATTGGATTGGGCTCGTACTCGCATGATGGCTCCAGCAGGCACGCTGGAAGCGTCCATGAATGACCTGCCCACCTACTTTTTCCTCAAGCTGGCCGCTTTTGTCGTGCTGTCTTTCCTGGGTGGTTTTCAGTTGCTCTTACGGATCAAATCCATCTATTTCACCACCTGGGCCCGCGCGTTTCCCCGCCCTCATCACTTACATGTGGATTACCAGACCGATAACGATCGCGCCATGATCGCGCTGATTCAGTGGAAACTGTACCAGGTCGGCATGATTGTGCTGCCCCCGCTCCTCATGAGCACCATCACCTTTGTGGTTGGCCTGGTGGAACTCTACCTGTTCAACACGTTCAGCGATCTCTCCTTTGTGGGACTTTCCGTCCAGCTCACCATTGAACTGTTCCTGATCATGATGTTGGGTCTATTTACCTTATTTGCCTTCTTTAACAGTATTTGGACCGCCATGACCAGCCTGTTCGGAGATGTTGTGGCAGTCACCGAACCGGATCTGCCGAACTCCATTATTTTGCAGCGCTGTGGGCGCATTGCTTTCAGTTCGCCGTACTCTTATGTGCTTATCCCGGCCTACGTTTTACTGGTTGTTGGCGTCTGGGGAGAAGTCTTCTGGCTGCTCAACACGGTGGATATCCACCAGTTCATCAGTTTTCAAGCCAATGTACCGCTAATTATCGGTCTGGAAGTAGCAACGCTGGCCTGGTACCTGGGCTTTAACTATTTCAAGTTTTTCACCTATCATCACGGGCTTTCCATTTACTATCAAAAACTCCCGGCCCAGTTGAAAGACTGCTTCTCCGCACCACCTCCATCCGGCAGCAGTTATCAACAGGATTCCTCCCCGGCTTTCAGGCTGTAATTCCGGTTATTAATCCAACCGGATAAACCATCAACTACTGATGTCAGGCTTTAGCTTTTATCTGCTGCAATGATTTATTTTGCCTGAACCTGAAAAATTCAGCTTTCTACTTACCTTTTCAACAGGCTCCTCCAATCGTTTGATTTTACGGTCAATCGATTGAAGTTGGTTTCCTCTCGGGTCGATTCCCGATGTAGAAGTCGATTGCGCCTGTAGAAAATGAGAAAGCACAAGCCGAATGGTTTCTCGAGTTTATACACCTCTAGTACAGCCATACGCCCGTAAGCAGGGCGCCTATGGCAATTTCGGCAAGGTTTCTTCTCCGACGGATGAAGAGCAGGCCGCCCAAGGCAATCAAAACGCGAGGGACGGAAACTCAAACAACTTACAGCGTCAAACTACCAATGGTTTACAAGCTGTACAATACGGCGTTAACCAAAAAATCCCACTGGATGCCGTGATTGGGGATTTTAAAAACACCATGTCCGCTTTGGGTGCGGATGACCAGACTCGCTCCGAGGTCACAGCTTACCTGAATGTCGTCCGATTCCAAGGGGCAAAGGACCAGCCGGAAGTTTCCTATATCAAACAAACGCTTCGAACTGCAGCCAACTCTCTGGACCAGTTCATTAGCAAGGCATTGGGCCAGCCATCCAGCGTAGTGAAAGAGTGGGTGGATGCACTCTTGATGCAGAACATTGATTACAAGGCTAATTTGTCCCAGGAAAGCCTGACTGAACCAGACAGCAAAACGACAGCAGATCAAAACAACCCTGATGAAGCGATAACCACGGCAGAAAACACAACCTCATCCGTAAGTCTTTCAACTAAAGCGCAAATCAAAGATTTGATTGAAAGCGCTAAAACATCACAAAAAGCGGGAGATTCTTCCCAAGCGGATCAAAATTTGCAAGACGCTCTAAGCCTGCTAAAAGATGCTAATCGGCCCGATTGGGAAGGCAAAGTCTGGCGCAGGAGGGGCAGATTGTTCGATCAGAACGGTCAATGGGAACAAGCCGCTGATGCCTATCAGCAGTCCGCCACTCTCTTTAAACAAGCCAAGCTTCCGGAAAAGCAAGCCCAATCCTTACAAGCCATGGCTTCCATATTGGAAGAGCATGGGCAGCTCAGCCAAGCTAAAACCGCTTATCAGCAAGTGGTGGAGCTTGATCAGCAAGCCGGTAATTCACACAATCAAATCCGCTCCTTGAATGATTTGGCCAGCGTTACGCTACGTCAGGGCGATAGCGCAACAGCGGTACAAACGCTACAACAGGCAATAACCGTGATGCAAAAGGTCCCAGTTACGCCAGTAGTCCGCAGCGATATTTTCGGCAATTTGGGTGCGGCCCACCAACAGGCGCAGAACTATCCGGAAGCGATCCAAGCTTATCAACAAGCCCTGCAAAACGCACGACAAGGCCGTGATCGCCAACGGTACAGCAGTGTATTACAGCAATTAGCAACCACTTATGTACTCAACAACCAGCCCGACCACGCCATGGCCACCCTGCGCAAACTGAAAGCCATGGAAAACAGCCAAACCGCTTAAAAACTAAACTCTCAAGGCATCCAGAAAGAGGATTAAACGGGAAGCGCTTGAAACTGCAAAACTTTCTCTATCAATTCTCGCGCGCTGTAGGAATCATTCACCACGCGGAACGGCAGTTGCAATGCCTGAGAAACTTCGGCCACGGTACGCCCGTCCAGAAAGTCTTCCGTGGACTGCTTGAGCATTACCGAGGGGATGATGGCCGCCCGATATCCACTCAAATCCATCTGGGACAACTGATCCAGAATATCCTCACCCGTCACCAGCCCGGCTACATCCACGGAATCCCCCCAGAATTTGCTTTTCACGGCTAGCAAATCGATATAAAGCCCGTCAATCTGGTTCAGGCGAGTGGCGATCGGCTGTAAAATCATAGCTCCCAGCTTACCTGTAAGGACTAGCAGGTTATAAGGCTCACCTACGGAATGCGGCAGCTCTTTTTCCAGCTTGAAGAAATCTTCCAACAGCATGCGGGCTGTACCCACACCATCATCCAACTGGGGAAAATCGCCGTATTCCTGGTAATTGGGTAACTCCCGGCCCGCCTTAAAGTAAAACTCATCGGATAAAAACACAAAATCAGCCGCGTCCGGATGCTTGGCTTTAAAAGCTTCCACAATGCCAATCACGCCTTCAGCACTCTGCTGGTCCACCGGCGTCAATTCAGAAAGCTTATCCCGATACTGCGTCAGCCCCACCGGAACCACGGCAACCGAAAGCGCCTCCGGGCGAAGCGTATAGAGATCATCCAAAGACTGACGCAAGCTATCCCCATCCGTCAGACCGGGACAAATCACCAACTGGCAATGGTAAGGCACTTCCAGGCTTTTTAACCAACTCAGTTCCTTCATGATTTCGCCGCCTTTGGCGTTTTTTAACGCCTGCCGACGGACTTCCGGAACAGTTGAGTGAACCGAGACATACAGCGGCCCTGGCCGGAGGCGGCTAATCCGCTCCCGATCCCGTGAGGTCAGGTTGGTTAATGTAATGTACGTATTCGCGAAGTAGGAAAGACGGTAATCATCGTCTTTTACATATAAGCTGGGGCGCAAACCTTCCGGTTGCTGGTCGATAAAGCAGAATGGACAGGCGTTATTGCAGGTACGTATGGGTGTAAAGATGGGTGAAGTGAATATCAGACCCAAATCGTCGTCGGGATCTTTTTCAATTTCATAGATCTCCTCCGAACCGTCGTTGTGACGAACCAATAATTCAAGGTATTCTGAACCGGAGACCTCAAATTGATAGTCCAGCATATCTTCCAGGTTATCGGCCCCGTTAACGGCCAAAACCGCATCCCCAGGCTGAAGTCCTAATTCTTCGGCCAAACTGTCGGGAGTGATGGACGCTACAATGGCTTTCATTTATATTGGGGCTTTCCGGCAAGGTAGTAAAACAGTGCTTATGGGTCAATCCTGAAAGAAAATCGCTGATAGAGCATACTTATATTTAAACTCCGCCCGTGTGGCAGTCTTGCTTAACGGGTAAATTTAGAAAGAATGCATAGTAACTGTAATACAATTTGAAGTATGAGCCAAACACAGCCTCCCTCCTCAAAACTCTTTATTCGCAGCGAAGTGCTTGCTGTGATCAGTTTGCTGAACGCGCTGGAGGAACCTTCCAAGCTGGATAAACTGAAGCAACTCAAGCGGCTGCAGGTCCTTGAGGATCGGGATACCGTACAAAACATCCTGGTTAAAGAACTCCAGCGGGCAACCAGTAACCGGGTCATCCAAATCATTTCCGAGTTGCTGATGGAGCTGGGGTCCATTGAGACGCTGAAAGCGCCATTATGGTCCATCATTGAAAACCAGAAAGCCTCGGATGAGATTAAAGACGCGGCAAACGTGATCCTCCGACAATTGGGGGACGCCTCCGACCCTAATTTGTACCTGGAATACCTGGATGATCCCGCCGGGCTGATTAACCGTGAAACCGAGCGCATGTTGGAAATTTCCGCGCGCAACCCGGAAGCGCTGATTGATTTTATCGATTTCATCTTTTCCCTGCCCGTTGGTGAGCAATGCAATCTCATTCGCTCCCTGCAAAGCGACTATCCCACCGATTATCTGCTGAACATCTTCCTGCCAGCCATTTTGGCCTTGCCTCCCTACGAGGCTTTAGAACTACTGCTGAGCAGTTTGGCCAACCTGCGCTCTAAACGGACTGCTTTGTTCCTGGCGGAAAACCAGCATTGGTTTAATGACGACCCGCACTTGGCCAAAGTGATTAAGCGAACGGTAAACACCCTCAAAATCAGTGGCCTATACCGGGAGGAAAGCTTAAACGAAGCCCGCCTGGAGCAAGAGCAGGCCCATCCGTTGGTCACCCAAAGCCAGCTTTATCAATGTTTCGCCACCATTCCCGATGGAATCGGCAATCAGGGCATTGTGATCAGCCGGGAGCGGGAAAATGGCGACATCATCATGATGAGTGTGGCCATCAACGATCTCCACGGTATTATTGACTGCTTTGGTTTTTACGAACTCAGCAAAGCTGATTTCCACAAGCTGCTTGAAAAATTTCATGAAGAAAGCACTAAAATTCACACGCCGTTTATCTATTGCCTGTATAAACTGCGCCAGGCCGAAGCCATTAACCATAAAAACCACTTCCGCATCCCCTACGAATATGGTTGCTGGCACGTGTTGCTGAGCGATCCGGAACACAAAATCTCCGTTGCGGATATTGACCCGGTCGCTATCTGCCTGGACTGGGCTAATCCCGAATGGAACAAAGTCAGTTCCAACCTCTATCAACACCCGGATTTCAGCACTTGGTTTTTAGAAGAAGGGGATCACCCCGTAGTCACATCGATTTTGGAAAAAGTCCTGGATGTTTGCGCTAAAGCCATGGCCGATTTAAGCGATTGCGCTTCGGAAGAGGAACTAAAACAGGCTGAGCCTGGTTTTATAGAAGCCCTGGATAAACTGGCGGAACAACTGGTACACGCTTTACTGGCGACCGAATGGCGAGAAATTCTGATTCATCGGCTGGCGGATGCTTCCATACTACTCAATGAGCAGAATGCAGGCACTTTTTCCGGTCTGGCCGCTACCGAAGTCAAAAAGCTCCGGGATTATCAGGGCACACAAACGCCACTGACCGGGTTTATCAAGCAATATGGCCGTCGATGCGTTGAAGAAGACCTTTTACGCCTGAAACAGGGAGCCATTAATAGTAATGAACTCAAAAACACCCAGGCGTTTGAGCATCTGGTCGATCATGTATTAACGGTATGGGAACTTTAATATGGGCTTTGATGATGACCTGCCGCCCCGCATTCTAGCGATTGATCCCGGACAAAAGCGTGTCGGCCTGGCCGTTAGCGACCCCTTCGGAAACTTTGCTGTGGGCTTGGAAACGCTCAGCAATTACGAAGGAAAAGACATACTGCCGGAACTGACCGCCATCTGCCAGCAGTATGAGGTCAAGACCGTGGTCATAGGTTTACCCTTGCACATGAGCGGTGAAGAAGGGGAAAAGGCACAAGAGGCCAGACAGCTCGCTCAACTCATCCAGGAAGGTCTTCATCTGCCGGTAGAGCTGATGGATGAACGCCTGACTTCCAAAATCGCGGAGCAATCGCTACGCATGCAAGGTGTGCAAAGTTCTCGCCAACGTAAAAAGGGCATTATTGATCAGGCCGCAGCCATGCGCATTTTGCAGGACTATTTGGATCGCCAAAAAGCCAAACGATAGCTACCCCAGCATAAGATACTTATCTTAAGCCCGTATTCAGTTTGGCTTAGAACCTTTTAGCTGTGCATCCTGCTTTAATTTGGCATCAAAGTAGGCGATAGTCTTTTTTAAGCCTTCTTCCAGCATGATGGTAGGCTCCCAATTCAGCTTCTCCTTAGCCAGGCTGATATTGGGGCGACGCTGGGTTGGATCGTCCGGCGGCAAGGGTAATCTTTCAATTTTGGAGGAAGAACCGGTTAAAGCGATTACCTTTTCAGCCAGTTCCATAATGGTGAACTCACCCGGATTGCCCAGGTTCATGGGACCGGTAAAGGAATCTTCCGTATTGTCCATCATTCGCACGAAGCCTTCCACCAGATCGTCCACGTAGCAGAAGGAACGGGTCTGCTGGCCTTCGCCATAGACGGTAATGGGCTGATTTTGCAACGCTTGTACGATAAAATTGCTCACCACTCGGCCATCGTTAATCGCCATCCGTGGGCCATAGGTGTTAAAAATCCGGATTAGCTTGACCCGAACGCCGTTTTGGCGATGGTAATCCATACATAACGTTTCAGCAATGCGTTTGCCTTCATCGTAGCAGCTACGAATGCCGATAGGATTGACATGGCCCCAATAGCTTTCGGTTTGAGGATGTTCTTCGGGATCACCGTAGACTTCCGAAGTGGAAGCTTGGAACAGTTTGGCACGAGTCCGTTTAGCCAAGCCGAGCATGTTAATCATGCCCATCACATTGGTTTTAACGGTTTTGACCGGATTGTACTGGTAATGAACGGGTGAAGCCGGACAAGCCAGGTTATAGATCTCATCCACTTCCAACAGAATCGGCTCAATGACATCGTGGCGGATCACTTCCAGGTATTTATGATCCAGCAAGTGCACAATGTTATCCTTGCTTCCGGTAAAGAAGTTATCCAGGCAAAGGACTTCATTACCCTGATTCAGCAGGCGTTCTACCAGGTGCGAGCCAATAAAGCCAGCTCCACCCGTCACTAAGATGCGCTTCATACGTTAACGTTTTCCTTCCGGGCTTCTGATGGGCTCTCTTCTTCTGGCAAAACGTCCACCGGAGGGCGCCCCATGCAGAAGTATTCAAAACCGCGACGGCCCATACGCTCCACTTCGTATTGGTTGCGGCCATCAAAGATCACCGCGCGCTTCATCAAGCGCTTCATTTTTTCGAAGTCGGGACGGCGGAACTCGTTCCATTCAGTGACTAGCAGCAAGGCATCCGCGCCTTCCAATGCCTCGTATGATGTTTCGGTATAGGTAATTCGGCTGCCGAAAATCTGACGGGCAGTCATTATTGCCTTCGGATCAAAGGCTTTGACAGTCGCACCCTTGGCCAGCAGCGTCTCAATAATCGTGTGACTGGGCGCTTCCCGCATGTCATCGGTTCTGGGTTTAAAGGCCAGCCCCCACAGTGCAAAGGTTTTCCCGGAAACATCGCCTTCAAAGTAGGCCAATACTTTATCGATAAAATCCAGCCGCTGCTGATCGTTCTTGGCGTCAACCGCGTTCAAGATATGCATGGGGTGGCCGTGATCCTGACCGGTCTTGATCAACGCTTTAACGTCCTTGGGGAAGCAGGAGCCGCCATAGCCCAAGCCTGGGAACAGAAACTGGGAGCCAATACGGCTATCCGTGGAAATGCCGGTGCGCACCATCGAAATATCCGCACCCACTTTCTCGCACAGACTGCTCATTTCATTGATAAATGAAATTTTGGTGGCCAGGAAGGCGTTGGCCGCATACTTGGTCATCTCGGCGGATTTAATGTCCATATTGATGATGGGGTTGCCAGTACGCAGGAATGGCGCGTACAATTCCCGCATAATATCGAAGGCGCGTTGGTTATCTGCCCCGATTACCACGCGATCCGGCTTCAGGAAGTCATCCACAGCCGCACCCTGTTTGAGGAATTCCGGGTTGGATACGATAGAAAACTCATGCTGTGTGGTTTCCGCTACAATCTTCCCGATTTCATCCGCAGTTCCGACCGGAACCGTACTTTTAGTGACAATCACCCGGTAATCATCCATTGCGGTGGGAATTTGACGGGCAACCGTATAAACGGCGGTCAGATCCGCGGAACCATCCTCCCGCTCC
>Ga0157374_10000491_pt1 | contig 35823 bp, 35 predicted proteins | sample M25metaG_FD_115308 | JGI IMG/M metagenome (GOLD analysis project Ga0157374, IMG submission 115308) | Miscanthus rhizosphere microbial communities from Kellogg Biological Station, Michigan, USA - M2-5 metaG | ecosystem: Host-associated > Plants > Roots > Rhizosphere > Soil | place: USA: Michigan...
CACGTTGGGCAAGTGGTACAACAACGCCCTCGTCGGCGTGGAGTCCAACAACCACGGCCTCACCACCAACAAGGCGCTCGCCCGCGTCGGCTACTCGCCGCTGTACCACCAGCGCGCCCTCACCAAGTCCGCCAACGGACAGCCCACCGACACGCTCGGCTGGCGCACCACGTCGATCACCAAGCCGCTCGCCATCGACGAACTGAACCGGGCGCTGCGCGACGGCGAACTGCACATCTACGACGCCGACACCCACACCGAGCTACGCACCTTCATCCGTGAAGGCGACGGCAAGATGCACGGCTCACCCTTCGACGACCGCGTGATGAGCCTCGCTATCGCGGTCCAGATGTTGAAGTATGTGTGGCTACGCGAGTTCCAGCCGGTCACCACCCCTCCTCCCGGAACGTGGGGCTGGTTCGAGCGCAAGATGTTCGGTGAGCTTGATGCCCGGACCAGCAAGACCCCCGACCGCGTGCCGATCGGGAAGCACTACGTGAGGAGCACGACATGACTGTCGCTCGGATGCACACCCAACGCCAGGTTCAACGCGGCAAGGACAAGCCGCGCTACACCGACCAGAAGCGGATCAACCGTGGCGGCGACGCTCCACCAGGCGGTGGGTTGATTCCCGCCACCGGAGCCACGGCGGGGACTCCCGGCAGCTTCACCCCGGCAGGGTCCACGCCACCCGCCAACCTCGCCGCGATGGTTGGCATCGTCGCCAGCCCGGCCACTCCGTGGACCACCGGTCAGTACGTCCAGACCGCCACTGCTGGTGCGCCAGGCGAGGCGACGTGGAGTGGTGCGGACTGGGTCGGCGGGCGAGCGCCGTGAGCACGCGTGACCCCAACGGGCCAACGCTGTGCAAGGAGTGCTTGGTCCGCGTGGCCGAGGACAACGATTCGCACATCTGCTACCACTGCCGCGTTGCCTCGGTCGGCTTCTCGTTCCGTGGTGGCGGTGGCTATACGCGCGACACCTTCCACGACTACACGAATGCGGAACGACAGGCCGAAATCCTGGGCGATCGCGTGCTCGGCGTAGACACCGAACCCGCCTCCAACTGGACGTGACATGAAAATCTCCGAGCAGCTCTCCTTCTACCGTGACGAGATCGCCCGCTCGAAGCGATGGCGTGACTCGGAGTCCTTCGACGGCCAGTGGCAGCGGATGATCGACCTGTACCGCGGCAAGCAGTACGAGGGCAACAACCCGAACGACCGGCTCGTCGTCAACCTGATGTTCGCCACCAAGAACGTCATCGCCCCCGCCGTCGCCATCAACAACCCCAAGTTCGTCGTCAACTCGCGCAAGCCCGAGAACGCCCCCCAGGCCGTCATCGTCGAGGAAGTCCTCAACTACCTGTGGCGGCAGCACCACTACCAGGACGAGATCAGGTTGGCCGTCGACGACTGGATCGTGTGCGGCCACGGCTGGGTCAAGTGCGGCTACAAGTTCGTCACCCCGCCCACCGCCAAGCCGAGCGAAGGCGAAGACGCCGAGAACCAGCCGGGCGACGGATCGACCGAAGGCATCGACGACCGCGAACCGGTGCCCGGCAACGCCGAGTCCGAAGTCCACACCTACGACGACCGCCCCTACGTCGAGCGGGTGTCGCTGTTCGACATGTTCGTCGACCCCGACGCCCGCCGCCCCGAGGAGATGCGCTGGATCGCACAGCGCACCTGGCGCGCCATGCAGGACGTGAGAGTCGACAGCCGCTACGACACCAAGGCGCGTCGGGCGGTCAGCGCGTCGAGCTGGTCGCGCTGGGACTCCGACAACGGCGACGGACGCGGTGGTGACGACCAGCCCGACAAGGGCGCGATCTCCTACTGCGAAGTCATCGAGTTCTACGACATCAAGCGCAACATCGTCTGCACGTTCGCGAACTCGGGAGACGACTCGCAGGCCCCCGACGCTTCGGCGCGCAACGGGTCGTTCCTCATCAAGCCCGCCCCGGTGCCCTACCCGTTCTGCCACCCGTTCGTGATGCTGCGCAACTACGAGGTTCCCGACAACTTCTACCCGATGGGTGAGCTGGAGTCGATCGAGTCGTTGCAGCTGGAGCTGAACGAGACGCGCAACCAGATGTTGAACCACCGCAAGCGGTTCGCCCGCAAGTGGATTTACGCCCGCGACATGTTCGACGAAGACGGGGTGCGCGCCCTGGAGTCCGACGTCGACAACACGATGATCCCGATCATGGGCGACGCCAACCCGGCGAACTACATCTCGCCGCTGCCGTCGATCGGCACGCCGCCCGACTTCTACAACCAGTCCCAGATGATCGAGGAGGACATCAACACCGTCAGCGGTGTGTCCGACTACATGCGCGGCCAGCCCGAGTCCGCCATCCGCCGCACCGCCACCGAGGCGGCGATGATCCAGGACGCCGCGAACAGCCGAGCGCGCGACAAGCTGGCGAAGGTCGAGTCGTTCCTGTCCGACTGCGGCGAGCGCATCGTGCAGCTGATGCAAGAGTTCCTGACCGGCGAGCACGTTGCCCGCATCACGTCGGTCGCCGGACGGGCCTGGGTCAACTACGACGCCGACTACCTCCAGGGCGAGTTCGACTTCGAGGTTGAGGGCGGCTCCACCGAGCCACGCAACGAAGCGTTCCGCCGCCAGTCCGCCCTCCAGCTCGTCGACGCGATGGCCCCGTTCATCTCGATCGGCGTCATCAACCCGGCCGGTCTGGCCCGCTACGTGTTGCAGTACGGCTTCGGCATCAAGGACACGTCGTCGTTGCTGAACGGTCCCGTCGACCAGCAGATGCAGCAGCAGCAGATGGACCCGAACGCCCAGCAGGACCCGAACGCACCGATGGACCCGAACGCCCAGCAGGGTCAGCTGCCCCCTGGTCAGGGCGCTCCGTCACCCGATCCGCAGCAGATGGACGCCGCCCAAGGACCGCCCGTCGCGCAGATGGGCGGACAGATCGACCCGGCCATGTTGGAGCAGATGCTCGCTGGCTCATAGGAAACGTGCTTCAATGGGCGCGACCAGGCATCGAGCAACCCGAGAGGACTCATAGTGCCGGACTACAACCCCTTCGCAGATGAAGGGGAACCTAGTTCGTCGACAGAGGACCCCGCCTACGGCGGACAAGTCCCGGACGGACAACCCACCGATCAGCAGCAAGAACCGGAGTACACCGAGAAGGCGTACCTAGACGTTGACGACGTAGCCGATCGCTACGTCAGGGTCAAGGTCGATGGTGTCGACGAGGAGGTTCCACTTCGGGAGGCGCTGTCCGGGTACAGCCGTCAGGCTGACTACACCCGCAAAACCCAAGAGCTGGCGCAGCAGCGACAGCAGGCCGAGTACGCACTCGCAGTTCAGCGAGCACTGCAAGCAGAGCCAGCAGAAACGCTTCGCCTCCTCAGCCGCCAGTACGGCGTCAACTTCGAGCAATCGCCACCGCCCACCGGGCGGGAGCAGCCGTCCTATGACGATGGCTACGACAGCTCGCCGTACGCAGACCCGATCGAAGCCCGGCTGAATCAGCAGCAGCAGATGATCGAGCAGATGATGAGCCAGCAGGCTCAGCGTCAGGCGGACGAAACTCTCCGGGCAGCGATCGGTGGCCTCCAGCAGAGGTATCAGCTGGACGAAGCCACAGTACGTGAGGTCGTAGGCACGGCACTGCAAGCCCGGATGGGTCCAGAGTCGTTCGACATGATCTACAAGAACATCGCCTTCGACCGTGCGCAGTCAGCACGGGCACAGGCGCAGGCGCAACGCCAAGCCCAAGAGGCACAGCGTGGAGCGCGGGGTGCGGTGGCAAGCCAGTTGATCGGGAACGGGTCGTCGGCCAACGGTGCCGGTGGTCAGTTGCCGGGGCCTCCTGATGGACGTTTGTCCCTCTCCGAGGCGTACGACCTGGCCGAGCGAGAACTCGGCTACTCGTAGGCCAACCCTCTCCTACAAGGACGGCACACAATGGCTGGTAACCCCCAGCACGTCCCAGTCAACTGGGACGCCATGCTCACGACCACGATGCACAACTACCGGAAGACGTTGACCGACAACATCTTCAACGGTCGTCCGCTGCTCAACTACCTGATGTCCAAGGGACGCGTCCGCACCGTCAACGGCGGTGTGTCGATCGTCGAACCGCTGATCTACGCCGAGGGCGAAGCTGGCAGCTACTCCGAGTGGCAGCAGCTCACCATCACCCCGCAGGAGGGCATCTCGGCTGCCCAGTACCCGTGGCGTCAGCTGTACGCCACGATCGCCATCTCCGGTCTGGAGGAGGCACAGAACAACGGCAAGGAAGCCGCCATCAACCTCCTCGAAGCCAAGGTCATGCAGGCCGAGGAGACGCTGCGCAACCGTCTGAGCCGACAGCTCTACGGCACGCTCGGCGCGTCGGCCGACCCGACCAAGGACTTCCTGTCGCTCGACGCGATCATCGACTCCACCGGAGCCATCGGCGGGATCGACCCCGCCGTCGCGGGCAACGAATGGTGGGCGGCGATCGAGGCTGACGTCGGCGCTGTCGACGCGACCGGCCTGGAGCGCGCGATGTCGAGTGCGTACCACTCGTCGTCCGACTCAGGCTCCGACCGCGTCGACGCCATCTTCACCGGCCAGGGCGTGTACGAGTTCTACGAGTCCACGCTCACCCCGCAGATGCGCTACACCGACACCAAGACGGCGAACCTCGGGTTCATGAACCTGCTGTTCAAGCAGACGCCGATCTACTGGGACTTCGACTGCCCGGCCGGGGTCATGTACGGGATCAACTCGAAGTACGTCGGCCTGGTCATCCACAGCCAGCGCAACTTCGCCCAGACCCCGTTCACCAAGGGCCTGTCGGAGAACATGTCGTCGGCCCACGCGACGTCCGGCCTCGGAGCCAGCGTCGACGCCCGGTACAGCTTCATCACCACCTACGGGAACCTGACGACCCGCAACCGGCGTCGCCTGTTCAAGCTGGTCAACGTCTCAGCTGCCCCGTGACCATTCCCCGAGGGCCAGCTGCCGCCGAGCTGGCCCTCGGGACCCTCTCCCGGAGGACTTGTGCCTGAAACCTCGCCGTACGGCGTCACCCAGAACGCGGACTCAGCGCGCGTCACCGCCAATCAGCTCGTTGGGACGTCGCTCGGGCTGACCACCGCCGATGGCATCACCGGCAGCGCCGCCATGTTCTCCACCGCCCCCTACGTCCCACCGCGTCACGGCTGTCGCGGCAAGAAGGGAACGTGCCAGGCTGCGCCACTCCGGGGCACCGACCTGTGCATCTTCCACACTCCGAGGGACCAAGGTGAACCTCCAACAGCTCCGTGACGCGATCCGTGTCCAGCTGGACATGGACGAGGAGGAACTTCCCGATGCCCTCCTCGACTCATACCTCCAGGAGGGCTACTCGCGCACGATCTCGATGGAGAACCGCTGGCCGTTCTTCGAGTCGCTGTGGACCGTCGGCTCCGTCGGCGACACCAACGTCGCCCTACCCGCCGAGTGCAACGTCCAGCAGATCATCTCGCTGATCGACGCCACGTCCGGCGTCCGGCTGATGCAGGTCGCCCCCGAGCTGGCCGAGGACAACTTCGTCACCCACTCGGCGTGGACCCACCCGATCTACTACACGGTGTGGGGCAACCAGCTGACGCTGTGGCCCCACTACACGGGCGAGCCGCGCTCGTTCCACCTGCGCGGCTACCGGCTGGAGAAGGACTGGATCAGCCAGGGCGCTGGGTCCGAAGTTGACGCCGACCCGCGGCTGCACATGCTGCTCGTCCACTACGCCATCGGCCTGGCCTACGCCCAGCAGGAGGACGAAGTGCTGGAGGACGTGTACATGAAGCGGTGGCAGTCCAGCTACCTCGCCGCCCACAACGCCATCTGCGCCCCCCGCCACCACCGCCCGCTCATCATGAACGGTGGCCTGCCGTACGTCCCGACCTACCAGCCGGTGTCCTGGAACCTGCCCGCCTGATGGTCAACCGCCTCGACCCCCTCAACCTCACCGACTTCTCGGGCGGGTTGAACCTGCGCGACAACACCTTCCAGCTCCAGCCGAACGAGTCCCCCGAGATGGTCAACATCTCGATCGACCCGCTCGGCGGCATCTACACCCGGCGCGGCTGGGACCGCTGGAACGGCCCCGACATCGTCGACGTCACCACCGCCGTCTGGGACCCGCGACGCGCCTGCCTCACCCAGCTGTCCGACGGCAGCGACATCGTCTACATCGCCTCGGACCACAAGCTGTACTCCGGGTTCGCCACCGAGGACGCGACGATCTCCGATCTCGGCGTGCCCTGTACCGCGGTGCCGCACATGGCCGACTTCGCCCCGTGGGGCGACAGCCTCTACATCGCCTGCGGGCGTGACCAACGCACGGTCCGCCGCACACAGCTCGACGCCCCCCTGTTCCTCGCCGCGTCCGGTGCGGGCAACTGGAACGACGACTACTCGAACCCGGTGATGGGCTTCGCCCCGCAGGCCAACCTCGTCGAGGCACACGCCGGATACATCTTCACCGCCAACATCAACGAGGACGGCCTCACCTTCCCGAACCGCATCCGCTGGTCGCACCCGACCAGCCCGGAGGACTGGGCGCAGGCCGACTACATCGACATCGACACGGGCGGCCACTCGATCACCGCGCTGATGTCGTTCGAGGACCATCTGCTCATCTTCAAGAGCGACTCGATCTGGGCGCTCTACGGCTACAACGCCGACTCCTGGCAGCTGGTCCAGAAGTCGTCGACGCTCGGCGCACTGTCACCGCAGTCGGTGACCCGCAACGAGGCGGCCGTGTTCTTCTACTCGGCGTCGGACCGTGGCGGCATCTACGCCTACGGCGGCGAGCGTGCCGTCGAGATCAGTGAGCAGCTGCGCTACGCGATGGAGATGCTCATCTCCCCCGAGCTGATCTGGGTCGGCTGGATCGCCCGCAAGCTGTGGGTCACGCTGCCGTGGACGTACGAGGGTCCGACCGCCGACAACTCGGCGGTGTTCGTGTTCGACCCGTCGGTCGGCAATGGGGCGTGGACCTACTACAAGTGCGCGTCGGGTGGCCTCGGACCGATCGTCGCCGGGTCCAACGTCGACACCCAGCTGCGCCCTCTCGGTGTGCTGCGCGCCACCGAGACACCGTGCATCGTGCGCCTCGAAGCGCTCACCCAGACCGTCGATCGAATCTGGACGTACTCCACGCTCGCTGTCGACGACCCGACCGCCACCGACCCCGATGCCCGCCAGTACCCGCTGCTCACCGACACCGGGGCCGAGATCATCGCCAACGGTGTGCCGGGCTACGAACCGTTCGACACGGCGTACCGCACACCGTGGATCAGCGCCGGGTGGCCGACGCGCAAGAAGTCGTTCCGCCGCCCCGACTTCGTCTGCCGCATGACCGGACTCCAGCACAACATCAACGTCGTCTCCTACCGCAACTACGAGGAGATCAACCCGAAGCGTCGCCATACCGTCATCGTGCCGGGCGGCCTCGCAGGTGTGCCGCCAGGCGGACAGGTCGCCGCCCTGTGGGGCCACTTCAACTGGGATGACGGCACCGAGTGGGGCCAGACCGGCACCACCAACGTCTCGTCGCAGATCAAGGGCGGGTCGTCGATCCGACGCGGTTCCAGCTTCGGACTGTGCCGGTCCCTCCAGCTGCGCGTCAGCGGTGGGACGCTGGGAGCCAACTGGGCGATCGACGCCATCGTCCTGAAAGTCGTCATGAGGAGATTCCGTTGACCAAGCTCGACATCCCGAACACGATCCTCAACGACACCCCGGCCGACGCCACCCCGGTCGAACAGAACTACGCGTTCATCGAGCAGCACATCAACCAGCAGCTCATCAACCGTGACGGCAGCGTGGCGATGCTCGCCCAGCTGCTCTTGGTCGGCGACCCGGTGAACCCACTCGATGCCGCCTCGAAGGGCTACGTCGACGCGCTCCTGCCGGTCGGGGTGATGCTGCCGTTCTGCGGCCCGGTCGCACCGGCCGGGAAATGGGCGCTGTGCAACGGGGCCAGCCTCGCCACTGCCACCTACCCGAAGCTGTTCAACGTGCTCGGCTACCGCTACGGCGGCAGCGGCGGAACGTTCATGGTGCCGAACATGGCGGGCCGCGTGCCGATCGGCATGGACGCCGCGCAGACCGAGTTCGCCACCACCGGCAAGTCGGGTGGCTCCTTCACTGTGCCGATACCGCAGCACGCCCACGGGATGCCGCACACCCACACGATCAATCACGACCACGGGGCGTTCGACTCGGCGAACAACAAGACCGACCACGTCCACTCGATCGCCCACGATCACGCGCAGTTCAACACCGTCGCCAACGGGCTGCACAACCACGACATCTCGTACATCCAGGACCTCGCCCACACGGGCGGCGACGGCGCACGCCTCGCCAACTACGACGCCGCTGGGCTGCACACCACGACCGAGGTTGAACCCGCCCACGTCCACGCCGTCAACGTCCCGCCCTATGCCGGGAACTCCGGGATGAACACCACCGACCACGTCCACTCGATCAACGTGCCCGCCTACACCGGGGCGTCGGGTGCGGTGTCGACACCGAACACCGCCAACGCCGGGACCGCGGGCGTCGAGCTGCAACCGCCGTACGTCGTCATCAACTACATCGTGCGGATCGACTGACATGTCCGCCGCCAACTACGACCAGGGCTACTACGAGGCGGCACGTCGCGGGGTCGAAGACACCTACGCCGCGGGGATGGCGCAGAACGCCTTCTCGCGCACACTGAGCCAGACCCGAGGCAACCGCAGCCTCGACATGATGAAGTCGTCGTTCTCGCGTGAGCTGCCGACGTTCACGTCCAGCTTCGGACAGCGCGGCTTCGGTGGTGGCGGCGTGAAGTCCGGCGTGATGCAGCGCTCGATGAGCAACTACCTCGGCGACTTCACGCGCGACTATGGGAGCGCTCAGAACGATCTGACCGACACGATGCGCGGCTACGACCTCCAGGGCGCGCAGCTCGGCGCACAGCGCACGGGCGGACTCGCAGACCTGGAGCTGCAACGGTCACGCGACATCGCGTTCACAGCGCAGAACATCGAGGCGCTGAAAGGAATGTTGGGAGGACTCTGATGCCAACTGATAAGGGCTACCGCAACACCTACTCGTCGGGCGGCAAGTCGTCGACCCCGGTGCGTTCGGGTCCGAAGCGCACAACCTCAGCGCCCGCGAACGCTCCGGGCGGCGACTACAAGCATTCGTGGAACGCGATGGGTCCCGGCTACGGCGGCGTCGCCGATCTCTACCGCGGTCAGGTCGGCCAGAACCAGACCCAGCAAGGATGGAACGCCTTCCGCAACACCTACGCGATGGGCGACGCCGCGCTGCCGATGGGGGCTGCACCTGGCAGCCCCATGATCGGTGGCGGCGGTGGCGGTGGCGGCGGCTGGGGACGTGGCGGCGGTGGTGGTGGCGGCGGTGGTGGTGGCAGCGCCCTGACGCAGGCGATGTTCGATCAGATGGTCGCCGCCCTCGGCCGCCAAGGTCAGCCGCTCGCCGCGACACAGCTCAACCTGCCCGCCTTCCAGGGTCAGAACATTGCCGCCTTCAACGCCGCCCCCTACCAGCAGGCCCAGCAGTCGTTGAACCAGGCGGTGGCCGCCGACCGGGCCAACGTCAACGCCAACGCCCAGAACACGACGAACACCCTCCAGTCGAACTTCACCAACGACTACGCCAACGCCCAGGTCACCCCAGGCCAGACGATGGCCCCGGTCGGAGCCAGCCTCCAGGCGACGGCCGGGGCACCCGTCAGCAACGACCCCAACCAGCAGGCGGCGGCGCAGGCCAACGGGGCGAACGGTGACAGCCAGGCCGCCTTCGGCAACCTGTTGAAGGTGCTCGCCGCCAACGCCCAGCAGGGCCAGGCCAGCCGCCTCAACCAGGTGCAGATGGATCGGGGCACAGCGCAGAACGCCATCGGCGCACAGAACCTCGGCCTCGGCGCGGGCATCAACCAGGCCAAGGCGAACGCCCAGAACCAGTGGAGCCAGCAGGACAACGAGCGCCGCTACCAGAACAGCCTGATGGCCCAGCAGTGGCAGCGTGAGCAAGCGATGCAGAACAACCAGATGACCAACCAGACGGCGCAGGCGAACTGGCAGCAGCGCAACCAGCAGATGCAGTCCACCCTCCAGCCGATCCTTGATCTGATCGCCTCCACCGGGGGCGCGAAGGGCATCAACATGCAGACCCTCACCGCACTGCTTGGTCGGCAATGAGCAACGACTACACCAGCCAGATCATCCAGTGGATCATGGACCAGGCGGGGGCCGGTCAGATCACGACGCCCGGCGCGTACGAAGGCAAGCCGTCCGGTCTGACCGCCGAGATGGCGCGGCGCATGAACCTCGGCCAGGACTGGCTGACCGTGCAGGCCGACAGCTCCAACGCCGCCCTCGCCGGGGCGAACGCGTACAGCCCGGAGGCGTTCCAGGGGACGTCGAGCTACACCCCCGTCGACCCGCCCGGCAGTCAACAGCTGCGGGCCTACGCGCAGCGCACCAACACTCCCGAAGGTGTCACCGCCAACGGCATCCTCCAGGGTCCGACGGCGCAGGCCGAGATCGCCAAGTTGCAGGCCGCCTACACCGAGGCCGAGAAGAACGGCACCCTCGCCGACGACCCGATCCTGTCGCAGATTCCGATGGGGCAGCCAAGCGACTACGACGGCTCGATCCTGCCCGACTGGGGTGGACTCCAGGCGCACATGGGCACGGTCGAGGACGCCTACATGTCGGAGTCGCAGGCCACCGGCAGCGGCGCGTTGTACGACCCGGACACGGGCGAGTATCTCGGTGGCGGCAACCGGCGCACCGTGCTCGACGCGAACGGCAACCCGGTCCTCACCGATGTGGAGACGACGCCGTCCGAGTCGGCCCAGTGGTACATCGACCAGGGTTTGTCGCCGCCCGACCAGCAGTACACGGCCGCCGACTTGATGGACCCGTCGTGGCAGGGCCAGGACGAGTACGCCCAGCAGGCGATGTCGAACTTCTACAACTCCAGCGACGCGTTGAACGCGTTGTACGACCAGCTGCGCGCCGAGGAACCGACCTACAAGACGGAGAACGCGGCCGCCGCTACGCCGTTCGGCAAGCCGGGGGACGCCGTCGCCGCGGCCGCTGCCCCCGTCACCGAGGACAGCAACGGCTTCTCTGACTTCTGGGAGAACGCGCAACCGGGCAGCTTCGCCGATCGACTCAAAGGTGTCGGCGCTGTCGCCGGTCCGGCCGCCGAGGAAGTGGGCAGCTGGTTCCAGAGCTTGTTCAAGGACACCGCAGCAGGCCCGCAGACCGTGACCGGCACCACCGGCACCGACCTGTACGGGCTGCCGACGACGTCGTCCACGGGTGGCGGCTTCGAGAGCATCCCCGCCGACGTCGGCCAGGCCGGACTGACCGACATCAACGCCGTCGTCGGCCCGAACAGCGTGACCGCGCAGGGCATCGACAACTGGCTGAGCGGACTGTGGGCCGGTGCTCAGAGCGCCGCCAGCGGCGACTGGCTGGGGGCGATCAGCGACGCCTCGGGCAACGCCCTGGACCGCATCACTGGCGGCCACAGCATCCAGGACCAGCTCGACAATATGAGTCCCGAGGAGATCGCCGCCATCGTCGGCGGGAACCAGGCGGGCGGCCAGCAGTACAGCGCTGGTGGCTCCGCTGACCCGTGGGCGGGCATGACGTTGGAGCAGCAGCAGGCGGCGGTCCAGGCCAACCCGGTGATGCAGACCCCGGCGTGGCAGTCGATCCTCCAGCAGTCGATGCAGCAAGCGATCCAGGGAACTGGCGACCCCGGCGTCGGCGGCGGTGGCGCGGGCGGCTCCCCCTCCGTCCGTACCACCGCCGACCTGGCGGGCGCGCCCGACGCCACCCAGCCCGGTGTGCCACCCGGAGGCACCGTCCACAACGGTGCGATCTTCGACGCGATGGGACGCCTCGTCGGCTACACCCCCGGAGCCGGACAGATACAGCCCCAGACGCTGCCGCCGTTGAACACCAACGACCTCTCGGCGATCTTCGCCCCATCGACACCGGCCCCCAACGACCCGGCGACGCGCAACACCAACACCTTGACCGGCTACCCGGTGGGCGCGTCGGGCATCGAGAACGCCAACGTCTCGACTGCCGAACCGAGCGGTGGCTACACGCACAACGGTGCGATCTTCGACGCCCAGGGTCGCCTGCTCGGCTACACCCCCGAGTCTCAGCGCACCGGCCCCGAACCCTCCGAGGCTGCGGGTGTCACGCCGTACCCGATGCACGTCACGGCGAACGGCATCACCGGTGGACCCACCGTCATGCCGAAACCGGACCGTCAGACGCCCAGCCCCGACGCGGTGCAGGCGATGCTCCAGTCGTTGTTCGGCATCGGTCCACAGGAGGACGTCACCGACCGCAACATAAGCGTCACGCCCTACCCGATGAACGTCACCGCCAACGGCATCAGCGGCGGACCCACCGTGACTCGGGACACCACCGGCAGCGGCAGCTCGCCGAACCAGTCGGACCAGGCCGGGCGCGGCACGCAGAGCGTGCCGCGCGGTGGCTACGTCCACAACGGTGCGATCTTCGACAGCCACGACCGTCTCGTCGGCTACGAGGACGCCTCCATCCCGACCACGCCGTCGTGGTGGAGCCAGATCGGCGGCGACACCCAGCGCCGGGTGGCCGACAGTTCGAGCGCCTCGATCCCGACGACGCCGTCGTGGTGGCAGCGCATCCGCGGCGACGAGCAGGGCGACCAGCAGGTGCGGATCGGGTCGGGCAACAAGCGGTCGGCGGGCGGCAAGCAGTTGAAGAACTCGCGCGCCGTGTCCACCACCGTCCGCGGCTTCAAGCCCAACAACCGTCCGTACGACACCGAGGCCACCCGCGCCGGGAACGCCGAGTTCTGGCGGCAGTCACGCGCCGCGGGACAAGCCGCGAACCGGGCGTACGGCGCGGACTATGGTCGGGCTGCGGCGATCGCGTTGCTGCTCCAGCAGCGAGGCATCACCCCGACATCTACCCAGCTGTCCGCCCGCCGCTCCGCTGCCGCATCGAACATGGGGTTGTAATGGCGAAGACCTACGGCGTCCAGGTCTACAGCCCTACGCGTTCGCTGCCTGTTCGCCCGACCGGCACCCTCGCCAACGCCGGGACCGCACGCAACATTGCCCGCCCCCGTCCCCGTGGACAGACCGCGCCGCCCGGCGTCGCACAGCGGATCAACGTCCCGAACCGTCAGCCACAGTTCGGGCCGATGGCGCTCGGCGGCGGCAACCAGTTCAACGTCGGCGGCGGACAGTCGCCTGCCGGTGGCGGCACGATGGCCGATCAGATTCTCGCCCGTCACCGCAATGCCCAGCCGCAGCAGCAGGGCAACGGCGGCGGACTGCTCAACGATCTGCGCGGTGCGCTCGGTGTCGCCGCCAACTCGGGGCCGGGCAAGGCGATCATCGGCGCGCTCGACGTACTGTCGATGCCGCGGCGCGCCATCCTGTCGACGATCCACGAAGCCTCCGACCTGATCGGTGGCGGCGGCACAGCGTCGTGGGACGACTGGAAGGAACAGTTCCAGGACAAGGAGTACGGCGTCGGCCAGTACGTCGACACCGGCAACATCTGGCTCGACCGTGTGCTCGGGTTCGCAGGCGACGTCGCCACCGACCCGCTCACCTATCTCGCCGGGTCGTCGAAGCTGGCCGGTGTCGGACGCGAGGCACGCCTCGCCGCCGCCCGCGCCGCCACATCTGCCGGGTGGGACTCCAGCATCGTCGACCGGATCGCCCAGCGCGGTACGTCGTTCCTGTCCAACGCCGAACGCCAGACGTTGCGGACCGCCACCAACGAGGCGGGCGAACACATCGGCGTCAACCTGCTGAACCGGGGCTACTACTTCGACATCCCGTTCGGCCCGGAGATTCCGATCCCCGGCACCAGCCGGATCGAGCCTGCGTTGTCGGCTGGCGTCGGACGTGTGCGTTCGTCGCTGGCCCGCTCGTCGCTCGGCACCTACCTGCGCAGCCGGGTGTCGACGCCGCAGTCGTTGGAGGCTGCCGTCGAGCGTCTCGTCACCGGCAAGGGGCAGATGTCCGCGGCCGAGGCAGCCGAGCGTCTCAACTACGGCAACGGCCTGCGCGTCGGACACAACTCCACGTTGCAGATGATGAGCGAACGCGCCCGTGTGCTCATCGAGGAGCACGGCGACGACACGCTCAACAACATGATCCACGCCGCCGAGAACGGTGCCGACAACGAGGCGTTGCAATACTTCGCCCGCGGTGCCGACCTGTACGAGGAACTCGGCGGCACCTACGCCCACGGTCGACGCGCCGACTACGTCCCCCACTTGACGCGGCCCGAAGCCGAGGCGTTGAACCGCGGCCTCGACCCGACGTCGGAGGAGTTCCTCAGCGGCATCGCCCGCGGCACGTCGGCCAACGACATCTCGGCCCGTCTGCTCAGCCGCAAGTTGGAGCCGGGCGAGAAGTTCATCTGGGCCGGGAAAGAGGTTCAGCTCACCGACGACCTGTCGATCAAGGGGATCAACGAGGCGTACGCCAAGGTGTTCCCCGGACAGAAGTTGTTGGAGGACAACTTCGCCACCATCGCCGAGCGTTACTCGAAGGACCTGGCGAAGGACGCCGGTCAGCTGCGGGCGTGGAAGAACGTCAAGAACTCGCGCAGCGGACTGGTGCGTGCTCTCGACGACGTGTCGGACTGGAAGATCGACGAGCCGGGGATGGCCCTGAAGGACGGCACGATGAAGGAGGAGGTCGTCGACGCGCTGCGGGCCAAGCGCGACTACGCCACCCAGCTGCGTGACGCCCAACGTCAGCGGCTCGCCGGAATCCAGGGTGTGCTCGGCATCCACATGCATGAGGCGCTCGCCGACCTGAAGACCGTCGGCCAGCAGGCGAACGACGAACTCGTCGGGTTGCTCGACGAGGAGCAGCGGCTCACCCACTTCGTCGGTGCGGTCGGCGACGACGGCGTGAAGACGCCGGGCGTGTTGGAGACGCGGGTCAACGGCTACCTCGGTGACCTCAACAACCGGGCCGCGGAACTCGACGCGAAGCTCGCCGACATCTCGGTGCAGGCGGCACGCGAACGCGAGATGTACGTCGCCGAGCAGGCCCGCAACCATGAGATCGGACGCATCGAAACCGACGTCCGCAAGTACACGGCCCTGGTCCGCGAGGCGAAGCTGATGGAGGAGCGCGCCAACGTCACGATGGACCAGACGGCGTTGGAGAACGTGCGCAACCAGCTGCACTTGACGCGCACGAAGGCTCACCTGTTGGAGGACAACCTCGATGACGAGTCGTTCCTCAACTTGGCGGCCGGACCACCCGAACCTGCCCCGCTGGAGGGTGTGGTTCGTCCGAAGGAGTTGTCGCCGTCGACCTACGACCCGGCGAACTACGACCCGGTGACGGGGGCGATGCGGTCGCCCACCGAGATGGAGCGTCGGATACAGCGCCCGATGACCGATCAAGAACTGAGGGCGGCAGGCAAGGCGTCGCCGACGCGGTCGCCGGGGCAGGTGCGCGACGAAGCGGCGACCGCCCGGTACAACGCCACCAAGGACAAGCTGAGCGCGCAGACCACCGCCGACATCAAGAACGAATCCATCGAGCTGACCAAGCTGGAACGTGCCCGCGATCAGGTGGCGTACCGCGACGCGGGCAAGATCGCCCACGCCAAGACGATGCTCGACGAAGCCCAGTCCGAGTACGCCAAGGTCGAGTACGAGCTGGCGAAGCTGAAGGGTCACACCGATCCGACGAGCCGGGCGCGCAAGGCCGCACTGGAATCACGGCTCGAAGACATGGCCGACGATCTCGGTCAGCTGGGCCACGCCACGTTCGAGTACGAGCAGGCGAAGCGTGAAGTCGACGCCGCCAACGCGCAGGTCAGCCGCACCACCGAGCGCCTCGAATCGTTGAAGCAGCGTCAGCTGCGCGAGGCCCGCGACTACGACGCCGCACACCCGCCCGGCTCGGAGCCGTACGAACCCGAAGCGTTGCCGATGACGCCGCAGCAGGAGACGGACGCCAAGCGCGAGGTTGCGCGTCTGCGCCAGGAGCGGGCCAGGGTGCAGCGCACCAAGGCGGGCCAGGACTACGTCAAGGCGCACCGCGAGCTGGAGACGACGACGAAGGAAATCCAGCGGTTGGAGAGCATCATCCGGCTGGAGACGAACGGCCCGCGGGCACGCTTCATGATGGACGCCGAAGGCAACATCATCCACCGCGAGATGGAGGACACGGTCCAGAACATCGCGCTGTGGGATCGCCGCGAGTTCTTCCGCAAGCGGGTCGAGATCACCCGCGCCGAACGCGACGCCGCCGCAGGGATGATGGCGAAGGGCGAGCGGGGACTGCTGTCACCCGAGGAGATGGAGGCGGCGACGCAGCGCTACGCCCGTGCCTCCGAGCTGTACACCGAGGCCCGCCGCAACGCCCGTTCGATCGACGGCAAGCTGCGCTACCGCGGCTACGACCCCGAGGTTGAACCGAACATCGGCAAGGGCATCAGCGCCGAGAAGTTGGTCAGCCACATCGACCGGCTCGAAGCGATGCGGGCACGCCAGGACGTGCTGGAGCGGGCCATCCAGCTGAACGGTTCCGGCAACCGGGAGATCGACGAGCAGATCGGCACGCTGTGGAACCGGCTGGAGGAGTTCTACGCGGCCAAGTCGCGGGTCCCGAACCGTTCGACGCTGTCGATGGAAGACCGGTTGATGCAGATCAACCAGCGCGAGGCGGCGAACCTGACGAAGGCCCGCCAGTTCAAGGTCCCGTTGAAGGTCGACTGGGAGCCGGTCGCCCCACTGGAAGGCGAAGGTCAACGCGCCATCGCCCAACAGCGTCAGATGATGGGGCGCGTCGGGCTGTACTCGGACGAGGACCGCACCCTGCTCGCCCAGGCGTACGACACGGTGCGCTCGACGCCGCGCAAGGCACGGGTCCGTGACAACCAGGCGTACCAGGACGCGCTCGAAACGATCAAGGACATCGAGGGCTACGGCGCAGGCGAACGCGACGCCCTGGAGGAGGCCCGGCGTGTGGCCCGCTCGACGCCGTCGACGAGCGAGGAGCACCGTGCCGCGCAGCGCACGATCCGTGAACTCGAAGGCCGCGGCAACGACGTCTCGAACCATCAGGCCGCCGCCCTCCAGCAGTACAACGCCGTCCGCCGCCGCATCGACAACGCCCGCGCCGGGACGTACAAGGCCCCACCCGAACTGACCCAGGGCTTGGAAGCAGAGAAGCTGACACGCCGGGCGGCAGTGGCGGCCGAGCGTGCCGCGGCGAAGGCGGCCAAGGAGGCGGGCGACACGACGTTCGTCCGCACGGCGCTCACCGATACGACGATCACCGGGCGTGCCCGCGGTGCGATCGAAGCGGCGCAGGCGATCAGCGACACCCAGCTCGACAAGCTGGTGACGTCAGGTCACATCGACCAGGTGATGGCCGACGACATCGGCCGCACCAGCGCCGCCCTCGACGCCGCGTTGGAACGCTACGGCACGTCGCCGTCCCCGGCCGCGTACCGCGACGTCGAGTACCTGATCTCGAAGTCGGCGATCCAGTCGGGCACCGTCAACGGTCTGCACCTGGCGCACGAACTCGGCATCGAAGCGTCCGACGAGCTGGGCACCTACATGCTGCGCCGCGAGGTTGCCGCCGAGTTGGCGTCGGTCCGCACCCAGCTGCACACGACCACGCAGAACATCGTCAACGGTGTCGAGGCGACGAAGTGGGCGAAGTGGGAGGGCGAGGTTGATGAGCTGCGTCTGGCGATCCGCGAGCAGGAACGGATCATCGCCGAGCAGGAGTCGATCAAGCGGGCGACCGGCAAGTACGGCGATGACATCGCTATCCAGAGTGCGAAGAAGCGGCTGCGGACGGCGAACCGTGACCTGAACGCCAAGCGGTTGGCCTACCCGCAGTACGGGGCCTACTCGGACAGCTTGAACATGCTGGCCGAGCGGATGGAGCAGGAGTTCTTCCACTACTCGGCGGCCAAGACCGACGAGCAGGCGATGTCGAACCTGGGTCGCACCCTGACCGGTCCGGCCGAGCGGCGCGATCAGATTCAGGCGGCCGTCCAGTACAACAACATGCGCCTCACCGAGGCCGAGGCCCAGAACACCCGCATCCGTCGCGCCATCGACAAGGCGCGGCGTGAAGGCAAAGAGACGGTGCGCTACTCGCCGACGACGTCGGCCCGCGAAGCGATGTTCGCCCCCGAGCTGGAGCGTGCGTTGGAGGAGGGGCGGATCGACGAGCGGCTGGCCCCGTTCCTGCGCCACAAGTTGGAGCGCGCAAAGCTGGAGGAGCGCAAGCCGCTGACCTACCGGGACCCCGGTCGTGCCGACATCATCGAGCCGCGCAAGACGCCGACGCGCGCCACCGATGTCGTCACCAGCCGCGCCGAGGGCGTCACCAAGGACCCGTGGACCGGCGAGTGGATTCAGGAAGACCCCTGGGCGCAGGCCCGGCGCGAGGGTGCGGTCCCCGAGCGTGTGCAGGGACCGCGCCCCGTCGGTCAACAGCTGGAACGTGAGCCGCTCAGCCAGGGTGCGCCGGTCCCCGAAGGCAACCCGCTGGTCGAGCCGCTCCAGGGTCCGCCGCACCCGGCGAAGATCAGGTGGGACGTCCCGGTCAAGGGCAAGGTCAAAGAGGTTTCGCTGGAGCAGGCCGAGATCGACCTGAAGATGTCGGAGCACGGCGTCGCGGCGCAGCGCGCCAACATGAAGACCGACCTGGCCGAGCTGGCGCTGCTCGACGGCTCCGCACAGCAGGAGTTGGACGCGCTGACCGGGGCGATCGACGAGGCCACCCGCAACGGCGTGCCCGACCCCGACGCGATGACGGAGATGCTGGCCCGCAAGCAGGACTTGCAGCATCAGATGGACATCGCCCGCGCCAACACGTTCGGCGCGGAGGAGATGCTCAACACCGCGCAGGACGACGGCATGGCGTTGCTCGCTGCGCTCACGTCGCACGACCCGGCCGTGAAGATTCCGGTCAAGCCTCAACACCTGCCGATCCTGCGTGACCTGCTCGGTGGCATGGCGCAGGCGGACCTGGCGGCGACGTGGATGTCGAAGATGGATGAGATCATCGAGCGCTACGCCACGGTGCTCGGCAAGGGGCGGCGCATCGCGTCGGACCGTGGCCTCGATCTTCAGACCGACTTCGACAACTTCATCGACGAGGTTCGCGAGTCGCTCGGTGACGGGTTCGCCAAGGCGATCAACGACAACGTGATGGCAGCGATGAAGGCCAGCGGGTCCGGCGACCTTGACGTGATCGGTGTCGTGCGTGAGCAGCAGTTCCGTGCGCTCGCCAGCTCGCGGGCCGCCGCCAAGATGCAGGCGCAGAAGGACATCGCCGATCAGATGAAGCTGCTCGGCATCGCCACCGGGTCGACGGCACCGATCGCGGTGCGCCAGCTCGGCTTCGAGATGTCGACCGAGAAGCTGGACGGCTGGGCGCTGCGCAAGTTCCTCATGAAGAAGTTCGAGGAGCAGGGCGTCGACATCCGCAATGCCCTGCCCGATCAGCAGCAGAGCTTGCGTGCCCGGCTGGCGCAGCTGAAGCTGATGAACAAGGCGTTGGGCGGACGCTTCGAGGCGTCGGAGTTGAACGACCCCGAGTGGCTGTTCACGGCGATGCGGGTGCAGGCCGAGGGCGGCGACCTGGCCGAGGAACTGAAGCTGTTCGAGCGCTTCCAGGTACCGGGCACCGTCGGCGACGTGGAGACGCGTCGCTTCACCCAACTCCAGGCCGACCTGGCGAAGGCGATCAAGGCCAACGACTCCGACGCCATCGACGCCGCCCAAAATCAGATCGACCAGATCACCGGGCGCGCCCCGCGGGAGTCGTCGACCGAGGCGATCGAAGCGACGAACGAGGAGGCCCGCCTCCAGGTGGCCCGCCGCGCCAGCGACAACCGTTTGAAGATCGCCAACCTGGACAAGGAGATCGGAGCGATCGACGATCTCCAGCAGCAGTGGGGCGGCGAGACGTTGCGGTCGATGATCGACGACCCGAACACACCGAAGGCCCCGCACGGCAAGTTCACCCGCGCCCAGCGGTTGCAGGCATTGCGCGACGCCAACGAGGCGGCCGCCGTCGCCGACGCGATGGAGGATCAGCTCGCCGGGCACCAGTTCGCCGAGCAGGCACGGGCGCAGGCGCAGTGGATGTCGGAGAAGGAGCAGCGCTGGCTGAACGAGCCGCAGGAGTTCGTCGAGCGGGCCAACGCCATCGACGATGCGATGGATGCGATCACTCCCAACTCCGACGTCGACCTCGCAGGGCAGCGGGTCAAGCTGTCCGCCCAGCGTGACGCCCTCACCACCGAGCTGGAGCAGATCGAAGCCGAAGGGCGGCTGATCCCCGCGGCCGGGCTGACCGACGAGGCGAACCTCGACATCGCGCGCGAGTACGAGGACGCGGTCGCCGAGTTCAACAACCGGATGGCGCGCTACAAGGGAAAGGCGAAGAAGGTCCCGGCGTCGGAGGTTCCGACACTCAACTCGCTGGGCCAGAAGATCATCGAGCTGAAGACGCGGCGTGACGCTGACGTCGCCGCCCGCTTCGCCGCCTCGATGGAGGGTGACGCCAACTACGCCGTGCGCAAGTCGGTGGAGGCGATGGCCGCCGAGAAGCCGAGCGTGCAGTACGACTGGCGCACCGTGTTCCAGACCGGCATCCCCAGTCGTGACGCGGTGCAGGGTCGCCTCGCCGCGAAGAAGCTGGGCCGGTTGCCGGGGTCGCCGCGGGTGATGGGTGAACGGGTTGGCGATCAGCTGACGCCGACGACGCGCAACTACATCCGCAACAACATCGAGGCTCAGGCCGGGAAGCTGGAGCGCGACATGGCTCCGATCGCCGCCCAGCAGGAGCGGATGGGTCAACAGCTGGCCGCCACCACGCGTCAACAGGCCGAGCTGGAAGCACAGGAAGCACCGCTGGCTGCCGCCGAGGTACGCGGCCCACAGCTGGACGAGCAGATCGCACAGCAGCGCGCCATCGCCGCCGACCGTACGCGTCCGAACCAGGCTGAGATCGACCAGCGATTCCAGCAGCACATGGAGACGGTCGGCGAGCTGGGGAGCCAGGTCGACCCGATCATGCAGGCCCAGCGCGACGTCGCCCAGAAGGCGGCCCGCGTGCAGGAGCGGTACAACCGTGAGTTGCAGCGGATGGAGCTGCAACTCGGTGACGTCCGCACGAACTTGGAGTCGGTGCGGACCCACGCCGAGGCGCTCAACGATCTGACTGCCCGCGTCGAGCGTGCGGTCGCCGCCGCGCCGGGCACGAAGACGGCCGAGATGCACGCGCTGATCGAAGACATGCGTGTCGTCAACCAGCTGCGCCGCGACACGGTGCTGCTGGACACGGGCGTCGACATCGGCAAGCGCCGTCTGCCGGGCGGACCGATCGAGGAGGTTGCGCCCGCCGCCGCCACCCCACCTGTCCCCACCCCGGCCCCGAAGGCACCACCTGTCCCGAAGGGTCCGCGGCCGTTCACCCCGCAGGAAGTGGCCGACGGGTGGGCGAGCACGCGTCACGTCCCCTCGAAGGACGAAGTCGACAAGCTGTTGGCGAAGGCGGCCGCCGCCCGGCGCAAGGGGGTCACCGACTTCGAGTGGTACACCGCACACCAGGGCAACAAGATGCAGGGCCGGGTCGGCGGCAGCATCCAGCTGCCGAAGGGCACGCCCGCCCCGGCCGGGTACTTCCGCAACGCGTCGACGACGGGACCGGCCGTGTTCCGTGGACTCGGCACCCTCGACAACATGCCGGGCAAGTTGGAGTCGACGCTGTGGAAGCTGGGCTACCGCGACCCGGCCGAGATCGTCGGCGACCCGGTCGAGGTTGCGGCGAAGGGCATCAAGCCGCCCACCCCGAAGGCACCCGAGGTTGCCCCCGTCGTCGAAGCCGCAGCCCCCGCTGCCCCGCCAGCACCACGGCAAGGCCCGGCCCTCGTCGACGTCAGCGAGGACAAGGCGATCGCTCACACGGAGACGCTGCTGGCGTCGGCCGCTGACGCGCAGCTCCACCTGGACGACGCCGCCTTCGACCAGCGGATGTTGGAGCAGCGGTTGAAGCAGTTCGAGGACGGGTCGATGAAGATCGAACCGGTCGTGACGCGTGTCATCCAGGACGGCTGGCAGCAGATGGCGAAGGACCTGTTCCCCGATCTCGGCAAGGGGTCCGACGCCGTCGGTGTGGCCGACGGGTTGGCCGGTGCGTTGAAGAACCTGTCGGAGGCGCTGCGTCAGCCCGAGTCCTGGAAGCTGATCGACCAGTACACCCAGTTCTTCAAGACGTACGCGACGATGACGCCCGGCTTCCACGTCCGCAACGCGATGTCGGGCGTGTTCATGAACTACGTCGACGGCGTGAAGACGCGCTACATGATGCGGGCGATGCCGCTGTGGCATGAGTACGCGGAGAACCCCGGCCGGTTCATAGAGAGCCTGGCGACACGGCCCGACGGCGACAAGATCAGGTTGGCGTTCGACGCCGTGTTCGGCTCGGGTGCGGGCGGACAGTTCGTCGAGTCCGGTCTGGGTGAGGCCCCGTCGTGGTCGGCGGGTGCGTATCGCCGCCTGATGGAGAACCAGCTGACGAAGTGGAACCGCAAGGCGGGCAGCTACGTCGAAGGTTCGCTGCGGTTGGGCATGGCGTTGGACTCGATCTACCGGGGGGCGTCACTCGATCAGGCGCTCGGGCGGATCACGAAGTTCCACTTCGACTACACCCAGGTGTCGCGGCTCGACCGTCAGGCGAAGCGGTTCATCCCGTTCTGGACGTTCATCTCGCGCAACCTGCCGTTGCAGGTGGAGCAGATGTGGACCCGGCCGCGGGCCTACCTGATCTACCAGTCGTTCGTCCGCAACTTCGGCGAGGTCCCCGACCCGCTCACCCCCGACTACTGGCTGGCGCAGGGCGCGTTCACGATGAACCAGGACGCCGAGCACTCGAACGCACCGTGGTACCTGGCTCCCGACCTGCCGTTCACCAGGGTGATGGAACCGATCGACGCGCTAGCCCACGGCGACTTGGGCAAGGCGTTGCTGTCGGACATCAACCCGCTGCTCGCCGCCCCCGTCGAGGCGTACGGCGCGCACCAGAAGTTCTACACGGGCCAGCCGATCGAGGGGTACAGCGCGCCGAGCGGTGCGATGGACTGGCTGACGCCGATCTTCCAGCTGTTGGGCCAGACCGAGCAGGGTGGGCGCACGGGTGACACGTTGGTGTCGAACTCGGCGCAGCACATGGCGCGCTCGCTGTTGCCACCGCTCAACTTGGCCGAGCGTCTGACGTCGGGGACCGGCACCCGCGAGGGACGCCAGGACGAAACCCTCTACCGCGCCTTGGGCGCGCCCGTCTACCAGCTGACACCTGGTGTGAGACAATCCACCCGCAACTCTCGGGCAGCGGCACGCCGCAACAAGCGTGACCAGCAAGCCGAGTTGGCAAGGAGCTGACATGCCCACCCCCCGCACGTCGATCGACGAACTACCCACCAAGGTCACCCCGGAGAGCGACGACCTCCTCATCATCCAGGACTCCGGGGTCACCAAGAGCACGACGGTCGGCGGGCTGTCGTCACTGCCGTCGGCGGCGCTCACCACCCACATCAACAACCCGACCGACGCACATGATGCGTCGGCGGTGTCGGCGGTCGATGCGGGCAACGGTGTGAACGGTGCGAACGTGCAGGCGCAGCTCGGTCAGCTGTCGACGTTGGCGAAGGGTGGCAACGACGCGGCCGCCGCAGCCGACGCCAAGATCGTCGCCCACATGGCCGACGCCCTCGACGCACACGATGCCTCGGCGATCTCGGCGATCGCTGGGGCGATCCTCACCGGGGTCGACGTGCAGGCACAGCTCGCACAGATCGAGACGGTCCTGTCGCAAGGCACGGTCGGACCCGAGGGTCCGCAGGGTCCGGTCGGTCCTGGCGTGCCGACGGGTGGTACTGCGGGTCAGCTGCTGTCGAAGGTCAACAGCACCGACTTCCTCACCCAGTGGGAGAACCCGCTGTGGCTGCCGCTGGCCGGTGGCACCGTGACCGGCGCAACCATCTTCCAGGGTCCGTTCACAGTGCAACGTGTTGGTGACGACATGAGCATCAACTTCTCGAAGATGGATGCCACGTCGTTGGCCTACCTCCGAGCGCAGACGACGCAGTTCGATATCTCCACGACCACACCGTTGATGCGATGCATCGTCGCTGGGGTGTCGGAGTTGGAGATCAGCCCGACTCAGGTTCGCATCCCGAGCAACGAGCTGATCGCTGGTGTCATCCGCTCGACCGACCTCATCAACAGCGGCAACATCACCAACAGCAGCGGCAGCATCACCAACACCGGCACCTTGACCAACAACGGTGTGATCGTCGCCGATGGGTCGCCTGGTCTGCGCGTCAAGCGGACCGGCGCACCGCTGCGTCCGTTCATCGACTTCTACAACGTCGGCACTCAGCTGGGCAACATTGTCTGTGCCGACACCGGGTTCGAGATCGTCTCGGTGAGTGGTGGCATCAGTCTGCGGCCGAACTCGCTCGCGCAGAAGTTTGAGCTGGACGACACCGGGACGTACGCCTTCTTCGGCAAGGGCGCGAGCAACCTCGCCGCCAACGGCGTCGAAGTCATCATCGGTGGTGTGTCCGACGGGTCGATTCGCTCGACCCTGACCGCCGTGACGATGAACTACTACGGCGCGCACATAGGTGCCGCCGATGTCAACGGCTCCAACTTCTGCCAGTGGACGCGGTCCGGCTCGGTGGTCGGCAACATCTCACAGAACGGCACGACCGGCACCAACTACGGCACCACGTCGGACGAACGGTTGAAGACGTTCACCCGCGACGTCGACGACGAGGAAGCGTTGCAGAAGGTGCGCGACATGCACCCGCTGCACTTCACCTGGAATCATGCGCCCGAGGAAGGCGAGCAGATCGGCTTCTTCGCGCAGCAGCTCTACGAGATTGCGCCCGAGGCGGTCACGGTCGGCAGCGGTGAGCCGGGTGACGAGCCTGACCCCGAGACGAACATGGGGGGATTCCAGCCGTGGGGCACAGATGTTGGCAAGCTGGTGCCACGCCTCGTCGCCGCGATGCAGGCGTTGGACCACAAGATCGTCGCCATGCGCACCGAGATCACCAACCTGCGCGCCGAGGTCACCGACCTGCGCGGTCGCGTCAAGCCTGCCCACTGAAAAATCCACAAGACAAAGGAAGAAATCATCATGAGCAATGAATTGGGAACCGAGTCGCCGAACACGGGTGACACCGCGCCGATCGAGGCGATGACCGACTGGAAGGGTGACCGCAAGGACCTCGACCTGGAGAAGTACCCGGACGACGCGCAGGCCCACGAAGGTGTGGCTACCCGCCCGTCCGGTCAGGGTGGCAAGACGCCCAAGTCGCGCCCCGACTACCAGGACATGTTCCCGAAGAACCCGGAGCCGTCCGACATCGCCAAGGAGTGGGGCGAGAAGGTCGACGAAGTCGGCCAGGTCCGCGCCGCGGGCGAGGCCATCTCCGAGCAGGCCAAGACCAGCGGTCGGGGCAGCGGCAGCACCAAGCGTGGCCCGAACAAGGGCACCGAGTCCGCCGTTTCGAGTGGACCGAAGAACAGCTGATGGCCGCCAAGACCCCACCCCCGAAGCGCCCCGGAACATCGGCGCGGGCGGGCGCACCCCGCGCCTCGAAGTCGACCGCGGGCAAGGCCAAGCCGATGCCCAACAAGCGGTTCGCCTACACGACCCGTGACTCCGACGGCAACGCCCTCGGCGGGCAGCATGGCCGCGGCAAGGGCTTCCCGTCGTCAGGCAGACAGGTCAAGCGCTGATGATCGCCGAGATCATGACGGCCAACAGCTTCGGGGAGATCATGTTCCTCGTCGCCTTCATCCTGTTCGTCATCGAAGCCGTGCGGCTCATCGCCGCGCGCACTTCGACGTGGGACTACAGCTGGCTGCTGATCGTGTGCGGGTTCGCCTGCATGGCGCTCGGCTGGGTCGCGCTGACTACCGGAGATTGAGGGGGTGAGCAATGAGTGACGTGGATGACGGTGAGGAAGTGACCGGCTCCGAAGACGACGGCGAAGGCTTCGTCGAAGGAGAAGAAGGCGACGACGACGATGAGGAGAACGACTGATGGGATCGGTGTGGCTCACGTCGCTTCCAGACTGGCTGGACGCAGCCGGTCTGGACGTCGACGTCTACGACAACAACTGGACGACACGCTCGCGTTCGTCCGGGGGCTACGAAGATGTGCGTGGTATCGGCATCCATCACGATGCTTCCTCGACTGGCTCGTCGGAGATGTCGGGCTGCGACTGGGGGTGGAAGAACTCCAGCGACAGACCGATCGGCTGCATCAGACTGTGGCGCAACGGCCACATCATCGTGGGCGCTGCTGGTGCCACGAACACGATGGGCAAGGGTGGGCCGCTGAAGACCTCCAAGGGCACTATCCCTCTGGACCAGGGCAACATCTACATGCTCGCCATCGAGGCGGCCAACAACGGGGTGGGTGAACAGTGGTCAACGCCGATGATCGACGCCTACCTGGGGATGGTCCACACCTTGTGCGAGAGGCTCGGGCTGAAGCACAGCGACGTCTTCGGGCACGCTGGGTACTGCCAGCCTTCGTGTCCCGGCCGGAAGATCGACCCGGCAGGACCCACCCCCGGCTACCCCAACTTGGGTGGAACGAGCGGGTGCAAGACGTGGGCGGACTCCGCGTTCCGCTCGTACTTGGACCAGCGCGGTCAGCAGCCACACCCACCCGAACCGACGCCCGTCCCACCGGAGCCGACCCCAACACCACCAGCCACAGGAGGCAAAGACATGGCGGCGATCATGCCGACGATCAAGAAGGGTGACCAGGGCGTGTACGTCGAGCGGATGCAACACCTACTCGCCGCCGCGGGGTACATGAACCCCGGCAACATCTCGAACTACGACGGGGTGTGGGGCAGCGGCACCGAGTCCTCGAAGCAGGCGTTCGACTCTGACCACGGCCTCGGTTCGCCGGACTCCAGCTGCGGTGCCAAGTCGTGGGAGTCGTTGCTCACGGGCAAGGTCTGGTGACATCGACTGGACCACGCTCACGGCTGCGGGCGCGTTCATCGGGGGCGTCGCCGCAGGCGCGCTCATCACGGTGCGCATCGCGCGCCTCGTCGCCGCTTTCCTGAGCGATTTGGCCGAAAACAAAGACAAAAAAAAGGCCCCCGATCCGTAGATCGGGGGCCTTCTTTTACCTGGTGCGTTTGACCATCCACCGGATGATGAAGCCGATGGTGAGTATCACCAGGAACATGATCGCCATCACACTGAGGGCGTAGATGGCGTCACCCATCGTTCGTTGGAACATCGCGCCTCCTGCTGGGGCAGGGGCGTGGCTCCCATCGTTCCGCTCGCTCCTTGGCCTGGGCAACCCAGCCGCGGATCAGTGAGCGCAGCGACATGCAGTCGGCCTGCACGGCGTCGATGGGGACGTTCCACTCCTTCACTTCTTCAGCCACTTGCGGACCTCCCAGATGAGGTCGGCGACGAAGGCGACGAACAGGAGCAGGATCGCTCCGGTCAGCCGCCCCATCGCTTCGGGGTCACCCTTCATCGTCGCCTCGGATCACGACATCAGCCATCGCCTGGAATACACCCATGAGGGTGACTGCAACTTCGGCGGTGCTGTCGTAGCCGAAGATCATCGTGCCGACGTCGTCGTCGTCTTCGACGATGACGATGATCCGATCACCGGGCTGGTTGTCGACGTGGCCCTCGAAGGCCGCACCGACCGCTCCCGCCATCTGCGTGAGCCGGTCGTGTGGTCCGTCGCCGTAGCGGACGTTCTTGATGAGCCTCATTCGTCCGCCTCCTTCGGCAGTCGGAGCCAGAGGTCGTACCGCTTCTCCTGTCCAGCGGCAAGGTGGCCGACGACTTCGTAGCCCCATCGTCGGAAGTTGGTGCCGGTGGTGGCGCTGACGTCTTTGATGGTGGCCCACTCGCCGCGGTGTTCTTCGCACCACGTACGCACGGCCCGCCATCGACCACGCTTGCCCGCCTTGCCCACGTCGGGCGGACCGTCCGGTGCTGGCTCCCAGTCACCCGGCATCGTCGTCCCCCTTCGTTGTGGTGGGACGCGCCGACATGATCTTGCCGAGCTGCTTGCGTACCTCCTCGTCGACGAACCGCCGTCCGTCGCCGAGCGCCTTGTCCATGTTGGCTTCGGCGATGTGGAGCCGCTGACGGAGCGTGTCGCGCTCCTGCTTCACAGCTCGCAGCTCGTCACCCGTCTCGCTCAGTTCGCGTCGCAGCTTCTGGCCGTACTCCAACGCCTTGGAGAGACGTTCGAGAACTTCCGGGTCCGGCGACTGCTCGGTGACCACCTGTGGCTGCGGTGGTGGTGCGTTGATGATCCGCACCACTTCGGCAAGCAGCTCGCGTGCCACCGCGGCGGCAACATCCTCTGGGACGTCCTCAGGATGAGAGACTGCGACCGCTACCGGCTCAGGGTTGCTGGGCTTCTCCTCCTCGCTCTGAGCCGGTGGCTTAACCTTCGGTGTGAGCGCCACCAGCTTGTCTGCCCATGACTGGGGCAGACGAGCCAGCCGGTACCAGTACGTCCGCTTGCCGTTCGTCTCCCGGTCGACGCAGCCCTTCAACGCGTTCTGTTGAAGAAGCGAGGCCACGCCGGTCACTGCCGCTTTGTAGCCGTGGCTGCGTGCCCGCTCCCACAGAATCTTGGTGGCCCGGCCACTGATCGAGTCCTCGACCATGCCGCCGAACCACAACGATTTGAGCAGCGGCATCTTCGGGTTCCAGATGTTGAGGTCTGGCCCCCTCACGTCGTACAGCTCCATGAAGTCTTCGTCGGAGACGACTTCGATCGTCTCCCCTGCCGGTGAAGTGATGGTTGCCATCACCCTGTCCTTTCTGTGTGGTGCCCGGTGATCCGGGCGGTCTGTTCCTGTCTTGCTTTGGTGAGCACGCGATCGCACAGCGTGAACTCGGTGGTCGCCTCCTCGCGGAGGCGACCACCCTTGACCCGCTCCAGCTTCGAGCTGAGCGAGTCGTAGGTGATCGACAACGACTTCACGACGAGTCGTAGCTCGTCGTCAGTCAGAGTCAGAGTCATCGTTTTCTCCCATCATCTGTTCGACGATCTGCATGAGGATCGGCCCGACGCTGCGCGCCATCGAGATGACGACGTCGATCGCCTTGTAGATGATCTGGGTGTCCTCGGGCATCAGCTTGTCCTCGTCGAACCAGAAGCGCGAAGACAACATGCACTTGTACTGGCCGTCCTCGTCCTGGAGTGCCTCGGGGTCGCTGTCGGGGTCGAGCAGGTCCTTCGGCACCCAGACCTCGCCGATGGCGTAGGCGAGGCCCTTGTCCTTCAACGCGACGATCCGATGCCAGATCGCCCAGATGTTGACGTAGTCGCCGCTCTCCACCAGGTCCTTCGCCTCCTGGCTGCGGACACGGTGCCCGGTGTGACCCGGCATGTCCTTGCTGGACTGGGTGTTGGCGACGTGCTCGGCCATCCGAAGCAGTTCCTCGATGCTCTTGTCGTCTGCATTCATGCTCATTCTCATTCTCCTGTGATTGCTGGTTGTGTCTGTCGGTTGCGGCGGCCGCCCCGAGCCGAAGCTCGGGACGGCCGCCTGTGGCTGCTGAAGTCAGCAGGTACGGATGTGCTCGTCGTCGATGTACGCACCGTCGATGCGGTTCTCGACGACCTTGTCGGCCGCCCGGTAGGCGGCCTGCTCGATGAGTTCGGACAGCGCGCCGTCAAGACCGACACGCTTCATGGCTTCGGGCGCTGCCTCCATCAGCGCCAACTGGGGGCGAAGCGAGTTCGCCGAGTGGACCAGGTCCTCCTGGCTGATCTGGGTCAGGTGGCCCTGGTTCCGCACGATGTTGCGACGGATCGAACGGTCGAAGACCTCCTTGACGTAGGCGGGCGTGAACCCCTCGAAGGCGGTGAACAGGTCGTCGTAGTTGATGTCCGACGCCAAGTTCTTGATGGTGCGCTTCGCCAGCTTCTCGACCCCGTCGCGGTCCATGAAGCCGATCTCGATCAGGCCGTCGGTGCGGCCCGGTCGCAACGCACCCTTGTGGATGCGGTCGATGTGGTTGGTCGTGAACACCATCGAAGCGTCGAGTCCCTTGGCCCGCAAGCCGTCGAGCTGATCCAACAACATCGACACCTGGGCGGGGTCGTTGGTGTCGATCAACGTGTCGACGTCTTCGATGAAGATGATGCACCGTCCGTACAGCCGGGCCAGGTTGAAGGCGTAGCGCCAGTCGTCCTGCCCCGCCCGCACGATGATGAAGGTGACCCTCTCCAACGTCGGGTCGTCGTAGGCCAGCATCGAGTAGTACGCCGTGAGCAAGGCCATCAAGGTCTTGCCGGTGCCGTACGTCCCGTGGACCACGGTGAGCCGCTTGCCCAGCTGACTGGTGCGGCGCAGCTCCTCCGGGTACCAGATGTTGGCCCAGATGTAGGTGGCGGCGTCCTCCATCACCGACGCGGTGTAGACGACGTCTTCGGGGTCGATGCCGCTGACGTCGATGAAGTTCGGCTTCTCACTCGCCGTGATCGCCTTGCCCCGGTAGATCGAGTTCTCCCTGAGTTCGGCTTCGATCTCGACGAACAGCCCTTCGATGGACCGTGAATGCTTGCGCTTGCACGTCGCCGTCACCGCGAAGATGAGTCCCTTCTCACCATCGCGGCTGCCGGACACGTTGAGCGTGCCGCCATCGAAGTAGGGGAGCGTGACTTCCCCCCACGGCACCGACTCGCTGGTGCCGATGCCGGTTTCGATGTTGACGAGCTGCGGCGGCGTGATCCCACCGAACATGCCCCTCGTCGACTTGCCCATCGTGTAGCCGAAGCGACGCTTCAAGACGATGCGCACCGCACGCGCCCCGTCCCACGGCAAGTAGTCGAAGGTCTTGTGGACCTGGTACGTCTCCTCCTCGTCGACGGCCAGCTTGCGCAGAAGCCGCCACGCCGTCTCCTTGTCCATGTCCATCGGCAGACGGATGTCGGTGCCCTCATGGTGAGTGACGGTGTCCTCGCCTTCGAGCTGGCCCGACAGCACGGCCAACCCGGCCATCACTTCGGACGCGATCTCTGCCTGACGGTCAGCAGCCTTCTCGGCTGCGGTCTGAATTGCCACGGTTGTGGTTCTCCCTGTTCTGGTTGTGTTCCGATGCACGGTCGCGCACCGGCCAAGCTGCACGGGGGGACAGACACCCCCGTGCAGCCAGGCCAGAGAACGACCGAAAGCCCCCCACCCCATCAGGGGTGGGGGGCTTCTGGCTTAGCTGGTCAGCAACCTCCCTGTGACTTGGGTTCCACACAGAGGCCGGTGTACGGCTCGTTGTTCGGCTGCTCGTCGCCGATGCCCTGGTCCAAGCCGACGATCAACATCATCAACGCGATGATGAAGGCGACGACCGTGACGTCACTGCGCCTGGTCATGTGACCTCGATCGTCGAGATGATCGGGTCCATGTTCGGATCACCCATCTGGCCGAGATGCACGTTGACCTTCGGAGTCAACGACATCACGTCAGGCACCAGGTAGCAGTAGGTACTGGCCCCCCCGTCATGGGGGATCGCCTCCCAACCCACAGCCACCCTCTCAGGATGGTTCGACCACGGATACCAGTTCACCCTGGCCGCAATCGAGACGTGGTTCGCCACTCGGATCATGTGGAACAGCGCCATGTCAGACATCGGCACCCACCGCCTTCACCGGCTGACGAAGCCGCTTCGCCCAGATGGTGATGTGCTTGCTCACCCGGTCCAACTGGTCGAGCTGCTCCGGGTGAGGCATCCGATGGGCGGCACGCGTGGCGTTGCGCTTGCGTTCCTTCGCCACCCAGTGCAGCCTGTGCGCTGCGTCGTCCGCCTCCTGCTGTGCTCGGGCGATGAAGCCCCTCAACAGCAGCTCACGCGCCTCGTAGAGCTGCATGTGGCTGAGCGCCACATAGCCACGATCCTCCGCTGGCATGTCGGAGAAGCGTCGCAGCTCGTTGATGATGATGTCGAGGCTCATGAGATGAGCCGCCGTCGGTATGGCATCGGTGATCGCCTTGCAGTCGTCGGGATAGTCGCGCCCCAGCTGTTCGAGGCGTTGCGGTGGGCAGTCCTTGATGAACTGCGCCACGCGCTCGTTGTAGGCGTTGACGTACGCCTCCGATTCGGTGTTGAGCAGAGCAGCGCGCGCAACGAGCGTGCGCTCCTCATGGCTCATGGACATGGTTCCTCCTTGATGATGATGGGACTGTTCGACGTGAGCGTCACCGTCGACGGCTCGTCAGGCTTGGCGAGCAAGTCGTCGATCGCCGCCATCTCGGCGTCGTAGTCGGCGATCGTCTGGCGTGCCGCAGCCACCTGACGCTCCCAGGTGTTGATGTTCTGCAACGCGTTCCGGCGTTGGCTCATCAGGTATTGGCGACGCTCCTGCAACGTCTTGGACAGGCTCATCGCGTCACCACCAGACCCACCATCAGCACGATGGTCGCTGCTGCGATGAACAGCAGCGTGGGTGCCCATGCGTGTCGACGTGATTGCTGCGGCTGTTGAAGTGGTTGTGGCGGCCGCAGATGGCTACGGCGGCTCACGAAGTCACCGGCCACTCTTGCGACTCCACGGTGAGATTGCCCACCGTGTCCTCGTACTCGCCCGCGTAGGTGCGGATCACGTCCATCCAGTCGCTCTGCGCGCCGGGGTAGTAGTCGACGCTGACGTCGAACTCGACGACGGTGCGGACCCGCTTCAAGCAGGGCGGCCGCGGCTGCAACGCCGTGAACTTCGCTTCGTGGTTGACGTATTCGATGAAGTCATCGAAGTCGCCGCACCAGTCGCGTCGCCTCGCCTCGTCGTGAATCCTGCGGTTGATGATGATGAGCGCCTCGTTCGCTGCTGCGACCGAGACGGCCCTGATGTCGTCCTCGTAGGACATGGATGTCTGCCTTTCGTGTTGGAAGTGGCCCGGAAATGGGCCGAAAACTGCCGCCACGGCCCTCACCGATGCCGGTGAGGGCCGTGGAACAGCCGTGTGATGATGAGACGCAGCACTGCTGCGAGTTGTGTCGTCAGAAACCCTCCTCCCTGGACCACTTGCGAAGAACGGGCTTCATCATCGGATGGGCCATCAGGCGCACCATGATGAAGCAGCAGACGATGGTGTTGGCCCGCATCTGGGCCTCGGGCATCGTCCACGGCCCACCCTCGGGGATGAGGTTCTCGGCCACCATCAACGCGAGGTTGCCCGCCCCATCCCACGCATCGAGGCGCTCACCCAGACGTATGGCGATGTCGTTCACCACCCCGTCGACGCGGGCGATGTCCTCGTCGTCGAGGATGTGAACCAGCCCGAGCATGAGATGGTCGGCCATCTCGATGAACGCCTCGTAGCTGGAGCCGCTCACTTCGCACGCCTGACGAGGCGCTTGCCCCTGATGCGATTGCAGCTGGTGCAACGCAGGATCAGGTAGGTGAGCCTGCCTTCGCGCACCGTCTCAGCCTCGAAGGACTGGTGCCGCGCGTTGTCCTGCTCGCACACGCCCCTCACAGCTTCACCGCCTTCGCGTCGGCGGCGATCCCACGAAGCATCGACTGGGCGACCGGCATCTTCACGCCGCGGGACTTCCAGTCCTGGATCGCCCACAGCACGATCAGCCAGAACGGCTTCGAGTCGTTCGGCAAGAAGTCGAACGCTGGCGCAACCGGCCTGTCCTCCCAGGTGTCGATCGCGAAGTTGAGGGCGGCTTCGAGGTACCGCTGATCCGTCCACCCGCACTCGCGGCGCAGATTGACGAAGGCCACGTAGATCGTGTTCGAGATCAGCTGCAAGTCCTCGGGCTTGCGTCGCATCCGCGACGCGTCCGACTGGACACCGTGGTCGTCGCAGAACGGATCGAGGCACTCGTCGGCATCGAGGATGCACTCGCCCGCGATCATCGGTGGACGCTCCATCCCGTGCGGAGAAGCTTCGTCCGGGCCTGCGCCCATGCGGTACGGCACGCCGTCGTTGTCGGCGTCGGACACGTCGTGGTCGTGCATCAGTGCTTCGATGTCGTCGAACTCATCGTCGCCGATCGGATCGGCGGTGATCTCGACGTGGGACCAGGTGGAGTTGAGGTTCACCTGCTCCAGAAGGGCGAGCACGTACTCGCCGTCGGCGCAATGCGCGTGGATGTTGATGGTAGGCATGACTGCCCTGCTTTCTGTGTGTTGTTGCTTGTGGGCTGTGGAAGGTTGCGGCGAACGCATCGAGCCATAGCGATGTCATTGCCGGATGGCTGTAGAAGGTTGTGGCGGCCGCGCTGAGCCGCTGTTCCCGGCCAACTCGGGAACGCCGACAGCCCGCGATCCGGCCAGGGATCGCGGGCTGAGATGGTGGATGGCCCCAGGTCGGCAGCGCCAGGACCAGGGGGAATGAGGGGAAAAACAGGGCTGTGGCCCGGATTCACCAGGAATCCGGGCCACAGTCGTGGTCAGCTCTTGTCGGCCGCCTTGCGCCGGGCCGCCGTCACCGCGGTGCGGGCCGACTTGATCGAGTCCTGGCCCTTCTTCGACTTGCCGAGCTTGCGCTCGATCAAGGCGATGTCCGCGTCCAGGTTCACCTTCAAGAGCAGGAGCGCCCGCAGCTTCTCCTCGTCGGCGAGCTTCTCCATGTCCTTGAGGTAGTCGATGGTCGTCACCAGTTCCGGCTTCGCCACCGCCAGCTTCGCCGCCTTCGTCTCCCGCGCCTTCGCCGCCTTGCGCCCGTCGTCGGTGCTGGCGCCCGACTCGTCGATGTGACCCTTGCTGAGATCGCTCAGCCAGGTGCGGTAGCCGCTGATCGTCGGGTTCAGCTCATTCTTGATGACGGCGCTGGAATACGTCGCGAGACGCTTCGCGGTGTGCATCCGGCCGAACGCCAGCACCACCGCCAGCGATTCGTCCTTCAACGTCCACACCTTGCCCGCGTCCTTCGCCTGCTGGCGCAGCACCGCACCCAACGCGGGTGCCGTCATCTTGTCGTCGGTCACCAGCGGCTTGACCGCGGCGAACAGTTCGACGTGCTTGTCGACGTAGGCGGTGAGTGCGTCCTGGTGCAGTCTGCCGATCGCACCGGCGTAGTCGCTGAACGTTGCGATCAGCTGCACGATGGTCGGGGTTGCGGTTGTCGTAGCCATGTCTGTCTCTCCTTGTATGAGGGTGCCCCGTGATATCGGAGCTGTTGTTTCCCTTCAACTATCAGCACGGCCCGGCCATTATGCCCCTATGCGATATGCCCTAGTGCCGTATAGCATCACCATCCCCCCCCTACCCCCCCTGTGGGCGACCCCGGCGCATGGGCGCCCTGCCCCATCATGCAGAAGAAAGGAGGTGGATGGGACCCATTCTGATGTGATTACCGATTTTGGGGCTGTTTTGCCTTGATGTTGCGGGATATGGCAGCACGCCTGAGATTGGGAGGCGTGAGCCGTCTCATCTGCGGCATGGAGCCTCTGACACTCGGTTGAGTGGAGGGGGGGGGACACAGGGGGGACATGTCCCCCCCCCCCAACCCCCTTTTCCGATATTCACGGTGTTGACCGGTTTTAATAACACCAGGTCAACAACAATCTGCCTAATCGCGTGAGGGGGGACAATGTGAGGGGGGGGGGGGGCCTCTCCCCCCTGGCCCCCCCCCCCGCCGGGGCCGCCCCCACGACACGCGCCCCCCCTCCGCCCCCCCCCCCCCCGCCGCAGCCCATGCTCTGTGATTCTTCG
>Ga0157374_10000492_pt1 | contig 35820 bp, 29 predicted proteins | sample M25metaG_FD_115308 | JGI IMG/M metagenome (GOLD analysis project Ga0157374, IMG submission 115308) | Miscanthus rhizosphere microbial communities from Kellogg Biological Station, Michigan, USA - M2-5 metaG | ecosystem: Host-associated > Plants > Roots > Rhizosphere > Soil | place: USA: Michigan...
GATGAATTCTGTTATCGCTTTAATCGCCGCTGGTGCCAGCTTGAAATCCCTAACAGGCTATTACATGTATGCTTGAATCACAAGCCTGCTCTTCGCTCAGCATTCTAGTTAAGAGGCGTTATGAACTTTAAATTCAAGCCCAATTTTGGATCTTAATTTTCCACAGCAGTAGGCAAGCTGAATGAACCAGCTTGCCTACTGCTTTAAATTAAACTTATATTCACCTCTCTCACGATTATCAATCTAACTTATCGGATAAAATCAAAAACATAAAAAAACTGTCTCGCTACGTTCGCCCTCCTTGACTCTTATACATAAATAAAAACAAAACTATTGCTGAAATTGCTGACTGGTTTTGTGAATAGTATGCTTGTAATTTCATCTCCAGATTAACCTTTATAGCCTATTTATCTAAAGGACTATTATTAATTAGCAGCAATGGATGCCTACAAGAGATATCGTCTTTCAGCGAACGGGCCTGTAACAAATCACAAATTCAGATATTCCCATCAGGACACAATACAAATGTCAGCAAGCGACCCTAAAGAAGGTTTTTCCAAGGCCCTAACCAATTGGTATAAAGCCGGGCACAGGGACTTACCCTGGCGTAATACTCAAGACGCCTATCGTATCTGGCTGTCGGAAATCATGTTGCAGCAAACCCAGGTTAAAACGGTGATTGCCTATTATCAACGTTTTCTGGAACGCTACCCGACTATTCAGGCATTAGCCAACGCGCCTTCGGAAGACGTTTTAAAGCTGTGGGAAGGCTTAGGCTACTATGCGCGCTGTCGGAATCTGCATAAAGCCGCTAAAGCCATGATAGAGCAGCACAAAGGCCGATTCCCACAAACGATTGAAGAAGCCCAGGTTTTACCCGGTATTGGACGCAGTACCGCCGGTGCCATCTTAACCTTTGCCTATGGACAAAAGCATCCTTTACTGGATGGCAACGTAAAACGGGTGCTCAGCCGAATTTTTGATGTGGATACCGACATCCAACAAACCGCCACGGTGAATCAGCTATGGAAATTGTCGGAAAACCTGTTAAGCCAGAGTGATGACCCCTACAGTTACAATCAGGCTATCATGGAACTGGGTGCAACGGTCTGCCTGCCGAAAAATCCACGTTGCCTGTTATGCCCGGTTAAGCCATTTTGCACGGCGGCTGAACGTGGAACCCAGCATCAACGTCCCGTTAAAGGAGCAAAAAAAGTGTCCCCCCATTTCAATATCGCCGTCGGTGTTATTTGGAAAGACGGTCAAATTCTGATTCAACAGCGTCCCGAGGAAGGACTTTTAGGCGGATTGTGGGAATTCCCCGGTGGGAAGCAGGAACCGGATGAAGCCCTCACGGAAACCGTTCAGCGGGAAATTCAGGAAGAGTTAGGGCTGACAGTGGAAGTGAAGGAAGCCATTACTATGGTTAAACATGCCTATACCCACTTTAAAATCACGTTGCATGCCTTCCATTGCGCTTATCTGGAAGGCACCCCTGAACCAAAGGCTTGCCAGGCCTGGCGATGGGTAAAGCCGGACGAATTGAGCAAATATGCCTTCCCCAAGGCGAACAAGACCGTTTTAGAGAAAGTCGTAGCTGAATGGCATGCCAATCACAGCCCGGCTTCAGTCTGATTCTCGCTCAGGACTCAGATAGCCATTTGCCAGACGTTTTTTTCGGGCTACAATAGACATATGTTTTTTGCTCTAATCTGCCTTTTAATTACTGTTTTATTGGCCACAGGCCACGCTCCGGATCAGTATGGCTGGATGATGTTGATTGGCCTGTCCTGGCTGGCAGGCTATCTGGATTGCCGCAAGTTTTCCCGTTCCGATCAGGAGAAGGCTCTGGTTATGCCGCCGGATGTTCGCCAAACCCCTGATATCCCCGATGACAAAACGCTCTTTGAGTCTTAAGTAGGGAGGCGATGGTGCAAGCGGAATGGGTTGACCGGCTCCGAAGTAAACTGGGGGCGCGGTATGTGCTGGATCGCCCGGAAGAGCTGGCTGCTTACGACTGCGATGCTTGCACGCTCATCAAAAAAGCCCCAGAGTTGGTTGTGCTGCCTCGCACAACGGAAGAAGTCGCTTTTATCATCCAGACTTGCAATGAGTTCAAGGTTCCCTACACCGCCAGAGGAGCCGGAACCGGATTATCCGGCGGGGCCTTGGCAATGCGGGGCGGCGTTTTAATTGGGCTGAACCGCATGGATCAGATCCTGGAGATTGACACCAAAAACCATACCGCCACGGTTGAAGTGGGTGTGGTGAATGCCTGGCTGAACGAAGCCCTGAAATCTTACGGATTTTTCTATGCCCCGGACCCATCCTCTCAAGTGGCGTGTACGCTGGGGGGCAACATTGCAGAAAACGCGGGTGGGATTCACTGCATTAAATATGGCGTTACAACCGACCATATCCTGGCATTACAAGTAGTCTTACCGGATGGCACCATTACTTGGCTGGGCTCTAAAGTTCGACGAAGTCATGGACCCAATTTGGTCGGCTTAATAGTGGGTTCAGAAGGAACATTGGGAATCGTAACCCAGGCAATCGTGCGATTAACCCCCGTTCCTGAAAAAATTCGGGTTTATCTGGCAGCGTTCGATACGGTGAAAGATGCGGCGGCTACCGTCTCCAGCATTATTAAAAGCGGTTTGCTCCCTTCCGCCCTAGAATTTATGGACGCGTTTACCGTACAGGCTGTTAATGAAGCGTTTCATGTCGGCTTTCCGGAACAGGCCGAAGCCGTTCTACTGATTGAACTGGATGGCGCCACTGAAGAAGTGCTGCACCATGAAATTCTCCTGAAAGAGATTTTGACCCAGCACGAAGTGAGTCAAATCCGCATGGGCGAAACGGAAGCGGAACGCTTAGCCCTCTGGAAATCCAGAAAGGCGACCGTTGCAGCCTATGGTCGTTATTTACCGGCCTTTTACTTACACGACTGCGTGATCCCCCGCAGCAAACTGGTCTTCATCCTGGAGAAAATTCAGGAAGTGGCAGAGCGGTATCGTTTGACCATCGGGAACGTCTTCCATGCCGGGGATGGAAACCTGCACCCCAACATTCTGTTTGATCCCGCAGACCCGCAAATGGTCAGTGACGCTTTGCGGGGTGGCGAGGAAATCATGCAGACCTGTCTGGCCATTGGCGGCACCCTCAGCGGCGAGCATGGCATTGGCATTGAAAAAGCGGAATATATGCAGCTTCAATTCTCTACGGCTTCATTGGATAAGATGAAATTGATCAAACGCATTTTTGATCCGGCCGGGCTCAGCAATCCGGACAAGATTTTCCCCATGCGCAGCGGATGCGGAGAAACTCATCATGCCACGACGCCCCACTTGTTAGCCGGCGAAGGTTTATGGATCTAATCAGGAATAAAGCTTAAACATGTCCGTCAACTCATTGGAAGCAATCACCGAACTATTGGAGCAGAATCTGGCCCGCCACTGGGAATTTCAGGGCGAGTCCGGTTTCAAACTCACACCCTATTCAGCCGAACAGGTGGCCTATATCTTAAACTGGGCGCAGATCAACCTGTGTCCGGTCGCCATCAATTATCCCGATGCCTGCCGCATGTCCCCTCCGGTCTGGCTGGATTTAAGTGGTTTAGATTGTATCCGGCAGGCTCCGGTTGAGGATTTCATTATTGAAGTGGAAACCGGCATGACCTTTGGCGAGCTGCAAAAAGAGCTGGCTAAAAACTGGCAGACTTTCCCGTTAGGCTATGCATCGGAGACGACTATTGCCGATGTGCTGGCGGAAGATCGACCGGCCTTGGAGACTGGTTTGCGGGGCGCATTTCGAGATTATGTTCTGAAGACTGAAATCGCCACGCCTGACGGAGAGTTGACCATCAGCGGCGCCGATGTGGTTAAAAACGCCACAGGTTACGATCTGGCAAAACTCTATGTCGGTGGACGACATGCATTTGGCATCGTGACCTCGATCACATTAAAACTCATTGCGCTGCCTCAAGCCAGAAGACACTGGCGCTTCCCCGTCAGCTCATTGCAATCGGCTTGTGTTTTAGCGGAACAGCTCTTGTCCAGTTCCTTACCGCTAACGGTTTGCGAAATCTGCCGAAACGACGGACAGTGGTTGATATTTACCGAATTCTGCGGTGCTGATTGGCAGATGGTTGAGCTTCAAGCCACTTTGGGTGGCACGAATGAAGACACCAGTCACCAAGCTGCAAAGATTTGGAGAGATCCACAATGCAAAGACGTTCCTCAACTCATGGAAGAGTCTGAAGGAATCGCATTTCGCCAATCTCTGGAAACCTGGCCAACTGACGTTACACGTCTGGAAATCGCATTACCGCTCTCTCAGTGGATCGCCTTCGCGATACTGGTTAATAAACAGAGCTTTTTAAGCAATATGCGGCTGCAAGTACGCCCGGCAGCGGGTTTAATCTATATCAGCGCTTCTTCCGGATCGCCTTCGCTTCCTTCTGCGGCATTAACTTATTTGCAAAATGAGGCAGTAGCTCACGGCGGATTTGCGCAAATTCTGCAAATTTCTCAAACGGATGCCACTATCCTTTCGGAAGCCGTTGCAACATTAGCCTCATTCAATTTGCCCACTGATCCGACAGTCCGGCACTTGCTGAATTCCTTAAAAAAAGGCTATGATCCTGAAGGAGTCCTGCATACTCCATACTTACCGCTTCCATGCCGGTGACAATGATGAATTTCCCGAACCCTTCACCTATCAGCCATTTACAACTGGAACTGGACAAATTGAAGTCTTGTATCCACTGCGGCATGTGCCTGCCTGCCTGCCCCACTTATCGGGTCACCGGGTCGGAGGCGGAGTCGCCTCGAGGCAGACTCTACCTAATGAAAAAACTTCTGGAAGGCGACTTATCGCCTGAAGCGGTCGAGCCTCATTTGGATCAATGTCTGGCCTGTCATGGTTGCGAAACGGTTTGCCCATCCGGTGTGCAATATGGGCGGGTCGTAATGGCGACACGGGAAGATCTCGCGCAAGCTAAACAAGACCGAGCCCGTTGGCTTAAACGGTTCGTATTCCAAAAAATTCTCCCCAATGACCTTTTGCTTTCCTGGATGAGGATTGCGCTGCGCATTTATCAACAGCATGGACCGCAAAAATGGCTGCGTGCTTCCGGCATCCTAAAATACTTCCCCAAAGTGCAACACCAGGAATCTTTGCTACCGGCAGTGCCAAACCATAAACCCCTGAAGCCCGGCATGAGTTTTGGAAATCCTGACGATGAACCTGTCGCATTGTTGACCGGTTGCGTGATGGATGTGTTTTACAATCCAATCCATTGGGACACTATTGAAGTATTGGTCGCCAACGGTTATCGAGTCATCATTCCGGAACAAAGCTGCTGTGGCGCTTTAGCCCACCATGCCGGGGAGACCGATATTACCCGGGAACTGGCCCGGCTCAACATTGATGACATTTTAGCCTGCGAACCCTCATGGATTGTCTTGAACTCGGCAGGCTGCGGCTCCACATTAAAAGATTACGGCCTGTTGTTGAACCATGATCCGCTCTACTCGGAAAAAGCGCACCAATTTTCCGCCAAAGTGGTCGATGTAATGGAATTGCTGGCGAAAAAGCTCCTGACCCAGTTCAACAATTACGCTCTGGACGAAACCATTACCTACCATGCCGCCTGCCATCTTTATCATGTGCAAAAGGTGCAAAGTGAGCCTGTTTCCTTACTGTCCCAAGTACCTGGCATTAAATTAGTACCCTTAAAGAATGCTGAGGCCTGTTGTGGTAGCGCCGGAATTTATAATATTGAACAGCCTGAATTAAGCGGGGAAGTGCTGGAGAATAAGATGCAATCACTTGCAACAGCTTGCAATAGGGGAGCCAGTACAGTCGTGACCGGCAATCCGGGTTGCCTGTTACAACTGGAACACGGCGTCCGATTGCATCAATTGCCCATGCGGGTACGCCATCCTATTTCCGTTTTGGCGGAAGGATACCGTTCCCCCATGCCTCCAGCGGATCACAGCAGCAATGCGTAACGGCTTGGCCATTGGCGATATCAGCGAAATTTCCATTACGGTGGATGAGTCAATGCGGGCCAGTCTGCTCGGAAAACCCATACATCCCTTGTATGGAACCGCAGCCATGATTGAACATATGGAATGGGCCGCGCGGCAGCACATTCTACCTTATCTGGAATCCGGCGAAGATGGCGTTGGTTATCATATTGACGTCAAGCACTTGGCGCCCGCACCGATAGGGGCTGAAATCAAGATCCACTCTACGGTCAGCGATATTCAACCCCGACGAATTTCCAGCACCGTAGAAGCGTGGTGGCATAAAACCTTAATCGGCAGCGGAACAGTAGTGCAAGCATTGGTCCGGCTGGAAAATTTTTATGCAACTACAACTCTGCTACAAAAACCTATAGACAAATCCACGGATCATGTTCCTCCAGCAACTTTGATTGCCAGTAATGGCCGGGATCGCGTTCAATTTGAAATTCTGCGTTGGGAAACCAGCCCGTTTGCCTGCACCCGTTATGATGAGTGGCTGGTCTGTCGAGTGGGTATAGAAACCAATGAAATTCAAACCAGTTACGAAGGCGCTTTCCTACTGCGTTATGAGATAGAAGAATGGCTAGACGCCATGCGGGCCATGACTCAAAATCAGCGTAGCAGTTTTCACTCCGACTTTTTGGAACAGGTATTTAACATTCAAATTGCCGAAGGCGAAGTGGCAGAATGGGCCTGTAAATTTCAAATTAGGCCGCCCGAGCAAACGTCCTATATAGAGAACATCATCGTCACCTCACCTGCGCTGGAAGAATTCTGCCAAGCGCTAGCCATTCAACTGGAAGGCTTTCCCAGCCAGTTATAAAACTCTAAATCCTTTATGCTTCATCGCAATGCGGATTTAGGTTTGTAAACGTATGTTTAGTAACATGCACATTTTTTAAGAATCATAATTTTATATGCATGTGAACTACAATAGGGATCCGATAACATGCCGATGATTTCAGGGGGACCGTTTCCCGCGAGCGCACCTGGCGCTGATGGGGGAAATGCGGCTTATCAGGTCATGCTTCATAATGCCAACCGGGCATCGTTGACCACACTGGCAGAGTCCACAGTCCAAGTGACTCCGACTGATTCGTTTGTGAGACAAACACCCGGAGCACCTGCAGTATTAACCAAGCCGGGACTGGATAACTATTTCCGTTACGCCGAACAAGATATCGCTCAATTTGACTCCAACAAGGATGGCGTTCTGGATGAGTCCGAACTCCGAAAAGGCTTTGGAGGCGGACCCAATGCAAACTGGACCGATCAATATAACGCCGCAGTCCAAGCCAGAAATATGGTTCAGGCGATCGGACAAAACAATGTGATCAACCCGGTGCAAATGACCAGTTATTTACTATTCCAGGATGCACCTAAACAGGCTATGACCGGCCTGGGCTACGATGGGTGGATGAACAAGGCCCAACAGCTCTATCAACAACACTATGACCGATTCTACCCTGGTCAAAAGTTACCGGATATGGCCTGGGATGGGAAACTCACTCCTGCTGAACGCGCCGTTGCCGATAAATTCATTCAGAATGATCAAACCCGTCCAGCCGCCAGCTTCGCGATGAAAACGCTGCAAAGCCAATTACAACTGGGTAATAACTATCAACAGTACCGAGCCAGAAACTGGCAATGGCAGTTCCAGCAAGCCCAAGCGAGTGGAACCGATAATCTTAAAGCAAAACTCTAGTTTTTAAATCCTGCTTTCCCCTTATTCGCCTTCAACAAAAAGGATAAGGGGAATTTGGCTTGGCTGAAGATTACAGTTCAAAACTATCGTTATCTACTTTCCTTAGGACAGGGGATAAGCGCGTAAAAACATTCACAAAATTACAAAAAGCATTTTGTTTCAGTCGCGATATTTTACTTGAATTCGATCTGTGCAATACTTAGTCACTAGTTAATTTATAGATCCTTAAGAGTTTTTTCAAGTTAATTTTTGTTTTTTTAATAGAAAAGAGGAAGAGGCGATGAGCAAAACAGTAGCCAAACTGTTTGCATTCTATAACGTACCGGAGGCCGATCAAGCCCTTTTTGAAAAACAATATTTTGAAACCCATGTGCCTCTAGCCAAAAAAATGCCCGGCCTGCGTGATATAGAAATCGCTCGCAAACCTAAAAATCTGATGGGCGGCGTGAGTCCTTACTATCTGCTTGCAACGCTGGTTTTTGATGACATGACTACGCTGAAAGCCGCCCTGAATTCCCCGGAAGGCCAAGAGGCGGGCAATAACATTATGAGCTTTGCCTCAAACTACATCACCATGCTTTCCTCGGAAGTAGAGTTGAATACAGGTATGGCGGTTCATTAATGATGGCTCCTGGGAATTCAACATCAACCAATCATCTCCATCCGGGCATACAACCGAAGTCACCGGATAGCTTTGGTTTTGAAATGATTCGTTATGAGAAATACAACGGACGCGCCAAAATCACCATTAACCGGCCCCAGGTTTATAACGCCTTTAATTTTCAAACGTTCAAGGAAATGACCCGCGCCGTAGAAGATGCCTCCTGGGATGATTCCGTTGGTGTTTTGATCTTAACCGGCGCAGGCGATAAAGCCTTTTGCACCGGCGCAGACATGAAAGAGCAAGCTGAATATTTTGGCGAACGCCCCAAAGACTATTGGAAGTGGATGGGCGCGTTTATCGATTTGCATGAAAAACTGCGCAACCTCGGCAAACCTAGCATTGCCAGGCTCAACGGCATCGTGGTCGGGGGCGGCAATGAATTAAACATGGCCTGCGATCTCGCCGTTGCAGCCGATGATATTTATATTCGTCAGGTCGGTACGGCTCATGGTTCCGTAGCGGCGGCAGGCGCTACCCAATGGCTGCCCTTGATTGTTGGCGATCGGCGGGCTCGAGAAATTCTATTGCTCTGTGAAGAAATCCCGGTAAAAAAAGCGCTGGAGTGGGGCTTGGTCAATCAAGTCGTGCCACGTTCCGAATTAGATACAACCGTGGAAGCCCTGGCCGATAAGCTTCTGAATAAATTACCTGAATGTACCCGTTACACAAAACAACAACTTAATTTCTGGCGGGATCTATCCTGGAGCATGACCATTACCCATGCACGTGATTGGCTTACGGTGCATGCCGGAAGCATTGAAGCGATTGAAGGCGCCAAAGCCTTTGTTGAAAAGCGTAAACCCAACTACGCCGCAATTCGTAGCGGCAATTTATAGTGTTCTAAATGTAAAGAAAAAAGAGTGTTTACTAACTTTACGGATGACCTCTCTGTGTTTTTGAGGTATTTAAAAGCGCAAGAGAGGACAAAGGATTAGAGGACTGCGCTATGGATCCGATAAGCCCCAAAGCACAACATATTTTGCGGTTTTCCGGCGTTCATCAACAGGTTTTGAAGGAACTGGAAAATCATAGCCTTCAGGCCCACTCCGAAGTTTTATTCGGTCGGGATTCGGGGGTTGGCATGTTTATTCGCCAAGGCTCAAATAATCAGGCCACGGTTGAATTTCAAGCAGAAAAGGAACATCCCTTGCAATACATCCAGGGGTATCTTCGCAGCCTGTGCCTGCAGTTGACCGGAGAGGATATCCTGCTGAAGAGAGTCCCCGAACAGGCCAATGACCTCTTTGAATGCCCCATTGAAAGATTGAACTAACCATGCAAACGCTCCGTTATCAGTACCTCCTGGTCAGCAAAGAGGAACGGGTGGGCATTATCCAGCTCAACCGACCTGATGCCTTAAACGCCCTCAGCCCGGACTTAATGGCCGAGCTGGTGGCAGCATTGGAAGCCTTTGACGCCGATGAGGGTATCGGTTGCATGGTACTTACAGGCGGCCCTAAGGTTTTTGCGGCAGGCGCCGACATCAAACGCATGGCCGAGGCATCCGCCGTGGATATGCTGACTATGGATCAGCTCGCTCGCTGGGATCGCATCCGCAAATTGCATAAGCCGGTCGTAGCGGCTATCAATGGATACGCTTTGGGTGGCGGTTGTGAGCTTTCCATGATGTGCGACATTATCATCGTCGGAGAAGACGCCAAATTTGGCCAACCGGAAATCAGCATCGGCGTTATTCCGGGTGCGGGCGGTACGCAACGATTGACTCGTGCCGTCGGCAAAGCCAAAGCAATGGAGTTAATTTTAACCGGTCGAATGTTCAGCGCGCACGAAGCCCTGGAGATGGGCCTGATCAATAAGGTAGTGCCCTCCGAACTCACCATTGAGGAGGCTAAGCAAATGGCGAAAACCATTGCCGAAAAACCGGCCATTGCGGTTCGTCTAGCTAAAGAGGCCATTTTGAAAGCCTTTGATACGACCATGGAAGGCGGTTTGGACTACGAGCGCAAGCTATTCTATCTGTTGTTCGCTTCAGCGGATCAGAAAGAGGGCATGAAAGCCTTTATGGAAAAACGTTCGCCGGTCTGGAACAATACGTAAACCAGGGTGTATAACCTTATCCGGATATTCCCCTGTCATTTCACTCAGTCGTTGTCCAAGAGAGGAGTCATCGCGGATGGCTAATTATGAGTTTCTGCTGTACGAAATTTCGGAAGAGCAGGTGTTGACGCTGACGCTCAACCGACCGGACTGCTTGAATTCGTTCAACGATGAGATGAGCTTTGAACTGCAAAAAGCATTGAAAGAAGCTGAGAAATCCTCGGAAGTGCGTTCTATTATCTTAACCGGGGCTGGCCGTGGGTTCAGCGCGGGACAGGACTTAAAAAGCCGCAGTATTGCCTCCAACGGGTCGGTTCCTCATCTCGGCGATTCGATCCGGAAACGATACAGCCCCATCATCAGCAAATTAAGAAGCATGGAAAAGCCGGTAATTGCTATGGTAAACGGGGTCGCTGCGGGCGCAGGCGCCAGCTTGGCCTTCGCCTGTGATTTACGCATCGTGGGCAGTACCGCCAAATTTATTCAGGCGTTCGTCAAAGTAGGGCTGATTCCCGATTCCGGCGCATGCTGGCTCCTGCCTCGCTTGGTGGGATTTGGCCGCGCGATGGAATTGGCCATGCTGGGCGACGCCATCACTGCCGATACGGCACTGCAGTGGGGACTGGTCAACAAGGTCGTACCGGACGAGCAGCTACTGGAAACCAGTCAAGCACTTGCCCTACAGTTGGCACAAGGACCAACCCAAGTTATTGGCTTAATCAAACGCGCCATGAACAAAGCCATGAACATGGATTTGGATGGCTATCTGGAGTATGAGGCCCACCTTCAGGAGATTGCCGGACGCACCGAGGACTATGCGGAAGGGGTCAGCGCCTTTATGGAAAAACGCTCCGCCCAATTTGCCGGGAAATAAACCGAAAATCTGCGGATGAATTCCTATCAAACATCGTTCAAGGGGGTTTAAAACGCACTCTCGCTTCGGCTACAATGAATTTATCGTCAGCCGAATAAAGAGGGGTATATATGATTACCGCAGAAGAGTTTACGCAGCAGATTCAAGCTGGCCGCAAAATCGAAGCGCATGACGAAATGAGCGAAGAGTACCGGGAAGCGCTGCTCAATCTGCTCATGCAACAAGCGGACTCTGAACTTTCCGGCGGCTATGGCTATATTCCCTGGATTGCCCAAGCGCCCACCATCCACGAAAAACTACTGGTCGCCCAAATCGTGAAAGATGAAATCAACCATGCCTACCGCATGAACAAGCTGTTAGCTGAGCTTGGGATCGATGTGGACCAGCGCATTGAGCAAATGGAACTGGCCATGCGCCTGGAAGACCCCAACGCCAATATTGGTACCGAGCGCAAGGCCACGGATAAGCGGGTCAACATCTTCTATTACACCATCGATACCTGGACTGATTTCATCATGTTCAACTTCTGCATGGATCGCGGCGCCGGGCATCAGTTGGAAGACGCCAAGCATTGCAGCTATGCGCCTTGGGCCAGAACGATCGACGGCATCTTCAAAGAGGAAATGATGCACGTCAATCACGGAGACGTCTGGGTGCAGCGGTTGGCCGCCAATCCGGATACCAAAGACGAGGTTCAAGCAGCCCTCAACAAATGGTATCCACGCACCATGAACATTTTCGGCCGACCAGATTCCAGCAAGAATAAGCTCTACCGGAAGCTCGGCCTGAAACATCGGGATAACGAGGAAGTCCGGCAGGCTTTTAAAGCGGATATTGAGAAAGCCGTGGAAGGCACTGGCCTTACACTACCGGAATGGCACCCGAATTACGACGAATCCGTGTAAACCGAATCCAAGCAAAACAGGATTCCCCAACCAGCCATTGGGCTATTGTTATCGTCTGCTGAGGCAGGAAAGACATTTTGACATCTGAAACATTGAAACAAATCGGCATTCTGGGCTCAGGAACCATGGGCGCAGGTATTGCGCAAATTTGCCTGCAAGCGGGACTCCAAGTATCAATCTATGATTTGGAAATGCGCTTGTTGAACAAAGCTCGGACCAATATTGAAGCCGGTTTACGAAAAGCCGTTGAAAAGAACAAACTGGCCACTGAGCAACTGGAGCCCGCAATCAAGCATCTCAGCCTGCATACTGAATTAGAAGCCCTATCCGCTTGTGACTTAATCATTGAAGCCGTGCCGGAAGAGATGGCGTTAAAGTCAAAACTCTTCAAGCAGTTGGATGCTTGTTGCAAGCCGACAACCCTCTTCGCCAGCAATACCTCCTCGTTAAGCATTACCGCGCTTGGGGGAGTCACTCAACGGGCCAGTCAAGTCGCCGGACTGCATTTTTTCAATCCTGCGCCCTTAATGAAGCTGGTGGAAATTATTTCCGGATTGCGCACCAGTGAAACTACGATTGCCGCCCTCAAAGATTTTGCTCAATTGCTGGGAAAGACGCCCGTTATTGCCAAAGATACGCCTGGATTTATCGTGAACCGAGTGGCACGACCCTTTTATGGAGAGGCGCTCAAAATGCTGGGAGAGGCGGCCAGCAGTCCGGAGATGGTGCGTACCATTGATACCGTCATGCGGGAAGCCGGCGGATTTAAGATGGGTCCTTTTGAGTTGATGGACCTGATTGGGATTGATGTCAACTTTGCGGTGACACAATCGGTCTGGCATGCCTATTTTCAACTGTCCCGCTATCGTCCGCACCCGATTCAGCAGCGCATGGTCAGCGCCGGTTTACTAGGCCGCAAAACCGGAGAAGGATTTTACCCCTATGAGTCTTGAGATTAACCATAATGTCCTGATCCTGGGTGATCCCGCTGACCCGATGGTGCTTCAGTGGCGTGATTATTGTGAAACCGTGGGAATTCCGACCACGCTGTATCTGGATGCCGACAACGTGCCCAAATCGAGTGATTTTCCCTATACGGTCTTATTGAACACCCATGTCGATCTGCCGTTCTTTCATCTGCACCATTTGCCGGATAGCTTGGCGGAAGCCTTGGATGAAGAATGCCTGCTGCTGAACAATTGCCTGACTGAAACACCCACCAGCACCTCAGCGGAGCTGGAAGATGATTATGCATTAGTCGGTTTCAGCGCCATTGGACTTTATACTGGCAACCCGGTGATTGAGATAGCAGCAGGACTCCAAACGGATGCGAAATATCTGCAGAAGACCCATCATTTCTTAGGCATGTTGGGTTTACGCGCCATTGAAGTCCCAGAATACCCTGGACTGGTGCTGGCTCGTATTCTGGCCCTGTTGGTCAACGAGGCGACATCTGCGTTAATGGAAGGTGTGGCCAGCCCGAATGATATTGATACGGCCATGCAGTTAGGCACCAATTATCCTCGCGGACCGCTGGCCTGGGCCGATTATGTGGGTTTAGACGTGATTTTATCCATCCTGAACCACTTGGAGGACGAGTACGGGGAAGATCGCTACTGCGCCATGCCGTTATTACGCCAAAAGGTAGATGCCGGTAAGTTTGGCCGCAAAGCAGGCGAAGGTTTTTATTCCTATCATCCGGAGCATGTGCGTCGGTAGCACGTCACTCCTTTTATCCCTTTCTAGAATAAAAAGGAATTTTTTCGTGAGCCCCCAAAGTGCAGTCATCGTAGATGCCATCCGTACCCCGATTGGACGCTATAACGGCATTTTTAAAAGTGTTCGGCCTGATGACCTATGCGCCCTAACCATTGAAGCCTTATTGAAGCGGAATCCCACATTGGATCCCAACCTCATTGAGGATGTTTTGGTGGGGTGCGCCAACCAAGCCGGAGAAGATAACCGGAACGTAGCGCGCATGTCTGCCTTATTAGCCAAGCTTCCGGTGCATGTAGCTGGAGGAACCGTAAATCGTCTTTGCGGCTCGGGATTAATGGCGGTTAACCAGGCGGCTCATGCGATTATGGCAGGAGATGGAGAGATCTATCTGGCCGGTGGCGTGGAAAGCATGACCCGTGCGCCCTTTGTGATGGCGAAGGCCACGGAAGCGTTTTCTCGAAATGTGGAGGTGTTCGATACGACCATTGGTTGGCGCTTCACCAATCCCAAGTTGGCTGAACTGCACTACCCCTATAGCATGGGCGAAACGGCGGAAAACGTGGCCGAGAAGTATCGGATTAGCCGTGAGGCACAGGACGCATATGCGCTTGCCAGCCAACAAAAGACCGGAGCAGCCATTAATGCCGGAAAATTTGCTGACGAAATTTTTCCAGTCACGTTAACCGATAAAAAAGGCCATGCAACCAGTTATCAGGAAGATGAGCATCCAAGACCGGACACGACCCTGGACAAGCTTGCCTCCTTAAAGCCCGCATTTAAGAAAGACGGAACAGTAACGGCCGGTAATAGCTCCGGCATTAATGACGGCGCGGCCATGCTGTTAGTGATGAGTGAAAGCAAAGCTGAAAAACTCGGTTTCAAGCCCTTCGCCCGTATTGTTTCCACAGCCGTGGCTGGTGTTGATCCGGCATTAATGGGCATGGGTCCCGTTCCGGCATCCCAAAAAGCACTACAGCGAGCTGGCTTAACAGTAAGTGATCTTGATTTGGTTGAGTTAAACGAAGCCTTTGCCGCTCAAGTTTTGGCTTGCGCGCAGGAATTGCAGCTTAATAAGGACACACTGAACGTCAATGGCGGAGGAATTGCTATCGGGCACCCACTGGGTGCTTCCGGCGCAAGGATTTTAGGGGCACTGACTTACGAGTTGCAACGTCGCCCAAATGCCCGCTACGGGCTAGCGACCATGTGTATTGGAGTCGGGCAAGGCATTGCCACCATTATTGAGAAAATGGATTAAAGACTTTTTAGCCTAACGCAACAAAATGGATTGTCAGGGTTTTAAGAGGTGGAAGTGATCCAGAATATTGAATTCTGCACTCCAGCTATTTCACCGGTATTGAACCTAAATTGATCCAATAGGTAACCATAGTGGCTATTTCCTCTCCGAATCATCCAAAGTTAGAGCAGCCTTTACCGCTCATCAAGCAGGCTAAATCAGCCCAGAATCAACCTCTCCTCTCAGAAAATGACGATATCGATCAGCTTCTGAACAGCCTGGTTCAAATGCGTTGGCAACGCTTTGCCTGCCAGGACGCTGATCCGCTGGATATGCTGTTCAACGACCGCGGCAAGCAATGGACTGCCGGATGGGATCCGCAAGAGCAGGCGCTGTTGCTGCTGATATGGGAAACCGATTCTTGGCAGAATAAGCCAACCTGGTCTCTTTACCGAAATGGACAACTCCTTTTGCAGCATGTGGAAGGTCAATCCATCATGCGTAGCCATTGGCTGACCCAGCTCTTGGAAAGCCCCCAACTTCCCACACTAGAACCTGCTGAGTTCGTTTCTCGATTGAGCGACTTCCGCTTTGCCCAAGAAGCTCCGCTGATAGCGGAACAAATTCGTCAAACCATGACCGTCTTTCCTGAGCTTTATAGCTTCTTGAAAAGCGACCTGTGCAATTTACTGGAAACCGATTTGAATAATCCGGAATGGCCTACGCTGGAAGTCCTTAAATTGCATCGCATTCAACACAAAAACGTCTTGTTATCCCTATTTTTGGACGCCTTGCAACAAGGACGCCTATCCAGCCATACCGATATTGAGCGATTCAGCACTGCCTTGCTCCGTTTAGATCAAGACTACAGAATGTTGGGCCAAACTATCCAGCCGCTGTTTCAAGCAAAGTATCAGCAGGCAGCCCAGACGTTTAAAACCATTCAAAATAACTGTAAATGGCGCATCCAGATGTTAAAAACATTGGAAACAACACCATCATTAACACATGCCTCCGTTTAGGATGTGCCGGTCTTTATTTATAAGGTGAAATAGAACGTGGCGCCTTCTTCCACAACGCCTTGCGCCCAAATTTCCCCGCCATGCTTTTGAATGATTTTCTGCACACTGGCCAACCCTATGCCTGTACCCGGAAATTCAGACGCACTATGTAAACGCTGAAACGTACCAAACAACTTATCCGCATAGGCCATGTCAAAACCAGCGCCATTATCCCGCACAAAATAGACCGGCTGCCCATACTCATGAAGCCTTCCAAATTCAATGAGCGCGCGCGGATGATGAGACGTAAATTTCCAGGCGTTTCCAATCAAATTTTGTAATACGGATTGAATCAACCGTTTGTCCGCATCTGCAATCAAGCCATCCTCAATGATAAATTCCACCTCACGCTCAGATTCATTATGCTGTAAATCCTGAGCAATCAGGCGAACCAGTTCGCTAAGGTTCACTTTTTCTTTTTTCAGTTCGCTACGGCTCAGCCGAGAGAGATTCAACATATCATCAATCAGTTTGGCCATTTGCTGACTACCCTCTCGAACACGCGCCAGATAATGTTTTCCGGTATCGTCCAATTTTTCCGAGTAGTTTTCCAGTACAACCTGGCTATACCCATCAATTGTGCGCAACGGCGCCCGCAAATCGTGGGATACCGAGTAGGAGAAAGATTCTAACGCCTTATGCGCTTCACTGATCGTTTGCACCTGTTTCTGCAGCTTCAAATTCAAATCCAGAATCTGATCCTGGTTTTTTTTGAATTCAGTAATATCCTCAGCCACAACCAGAACATAGGCAGGATTGCCTTGTTTATCTAGGATAGGAACCTTTTTCATATGTAATAAGCACTGATCACCTCGTGTCGTTTGTAGCCACTCTTCAGGAATATCCACTAATTGTCGACTTAGCAACGTTTCTCGATCTTTAGAGATACAGAGATCCGCCTGCTCTTTTGGGAAAAAGTCATAATCAGTTTTATTTAAATATTCTTCCCCTACAAAGCCAAACAACTCTCTCCCTACTTTGTTGCAAAGTTTAAACCTTAACTCTTTTGCATCTTTCAGGAAAATAATTGCTGGTACATTTTCAAAAATAGAGTGAAGAAGAGTCATGTTTTCCTGCAACGCGTTGGTTCTACTGAGTACCTCCGCTTCCAGTTTTTCCTGAAGCCGCTTTTGATCGGTAATATCGACAATGGTACCCACAAAGCCCCAGAACTCTCCCTCTTCCGAATGAATAGGGTTGCCGCTTGCGCTAACCCAGCGCTCTTCTCCATTACTGTGGAATTGACGAAACGTCGCTTCAAAATCTGTTTGATGCTTAAAAGCAGACTCCCAAATCTCCTGCACAACTACTACATCCTCCGGATGAATCCGATTCAACCATTGCTCCTGTAACAATTGTTGAGGCACAAATTCCATAAATTCAGAAAGACGGGTATTGATATAGTTAACAATACCCTCTGCGTCCGTCAGCCAGATCATAATCGGCGATTGCTCCGCCATCAGGCGAAATCGTCTTTCGCTCTCCTTAATGCGCTCCTGGGCCAGCTTCATTTCATGAATATCCGTATTGGTACCCACCCATAAAATAAGCTGACCGGTTTGATTATAGACCGGGTGCGCCGTAGATAGATGCCATCGGTAATATCCATCATGTCGCCTGATACGACAGATCTCTTCAAAAGCCTGACCGGTTCTGACGGCAGTATCCCAATTGGCAACGGTCATCTCCACATCATCGGGATGAAGATATATCCCCCAACCCGCGACATTTAACTCCTCTTGCGTAATACCGGAATACTGCAACAGGTTTTTATTACTGTAATTGCTCTGCCCGCTCGCTTCGGCAGTCCATACTTTATGGGGAATTGCCTCCAGAATTAAGTTGATTCGCTGATAATTCTCTAATAAAGCTGTTTCAGCCCGCTTGCGTTCGGAAATATCCTGCACAAAAGAAAAACCGGCTTCTCGGGCGCCATGCAGCATTGCAAAAACCACTTGTACATCGATCAGATCCCCATTTTTGTGAATGAAAACCGTTTCGTACGGTTCAACTTTTTCTCCTGCAATCGCCTTCTGCACCATGGATGCCTGGGTCACCTCATCCTGGGGCAAAATCAATTTTCGCCAATTAATTTCACCCGCCTGTAAGTCTTCCCGACTATAGCCCAACAGGGATAGAAACACCTCATTCGCATCATCAATACTGCCGTAAATATTCCAAAACACAATTCCAATCAAGTTGGACGCCGCCAACTGGCGAAATCGGGCTTCCTTTTCCTGCACACCCAATAACGCCTTCTTTTTTTCGGTAATATCCAAAACATACCCCATTGCCGTGTCTTCATAACCTTCTACCTGGCTTAGACCGGCAATGAGTACATCCACACTCTGACCATCTTTACGAAGCAATTGCTTCTCATAATCGACAACCATTTTGTGCACATTTAATGCGGCAATGGCATGTTCATCCAATACGTTAAGTTCCAATGGCGTCATTCCCGAAAAATTGAGCGTGTTCTGCTCAAATTCTGCACGCTCATAGCCCACGATTTCCAAAAACGCATTATTAACACACAAAAGGTGCCCTTCAAAATCGCAAAGGATCATTCCAATCGCATTGGAGGACAGAATACTCCGAAACTGTAACTTTTGTTCCTGCCGTTCCCTGAATTGATAAAAGGCGAGCAAAAACAGAATCAGGCTAAAGATTGAGGTTTCTGCCACTAGGCAGTAATTAATCACTGTACCGCCTAATACCGGGTATAACAAGGTTAGCCGGGGAGGATGAATCATGGGCAGAAAGGAAGACAACACCATCCCAACCCCAAGCAAAGTAAATAAAGCCAAGCCCAAGACCAGGGGGCTTAAATACGCTTGCATGGATTGGATTTTCAAAGATCTGGATCGTGTCTGTACGGGCAACCACAGCGAAATACCCATCATCATCGGGGTAATGGCTAGACATACGCCTAGCAGAAACGTCTGATTGACCTCATGCGGCAAAAGCAACCTAAAGCTTAGACTATTCCAAATCAATGCCCAGACAGCAATAACAGCCCCTGAAAATAGCACGCCCGCAGTAGCCAGTTCAGCTTTACCAACATCTTTTTTACCAAGCAACGCTTGGATTCCGATTGCACCACCTATATTTAACAACAGTGCAACCAATAAAAGATTTTTATCCAAAAACTCCAACCGCTCTGGTGACACCATAAAAAGCAGAATGAGGGGGCAAGCCCAGAGCATGATCCCTTCAAGGCATCCTGCACCAAGCAAGTATAGAGTCTTTGTTTGAGGCTGAGTTTGTTTCTTGATCGCTTTCCCTAGACGGCACAAAACAGCGGAAACTATTACAGAAAGTAGTAAAACTACCACCGCAACACTTACCCATGCATTACCGGCTATTACGACAAAGGAATGAACCATTCTACAACACTTTACTTTTCCCACTTGTATTGTGGGGGATTCTTCCCCCTTTAGGTATTGCCTGAGTGTCTAATAAAAAGATTCAAAGGCCGATTTCCCAAAATCAGGTCAGTTTCTCCTCTTTACCAACATTTACAATGTCAAAATTCAACGGACAGCAATCTGCGTTTCCCTACTCTCAACTTACAGACCCGACTTGAGCAAAATGCCCCACCCTGTTCCGAATTACTAGGTTAGTAATTGTAGAAAATTGTGTAAATTCGTTGCCTTTCCGCTTTAAAAAATTGTATAAAGGAGTTGATAGTCTTTGGTCTGGGGAACGCCGGTGTAATTCCGGGACTGTGCCGCAACTGTAACCCGTTAATATGTGGGAAGTCAGAATACCGGACAAAAGGCAGAGGCAAAAATCTTGCGAGCACAAGGAAAGGTAACACGATGCGCATAGCACGAAGCCATTGGGCAAACTCTCCGCCATTCCTAAGTGGTATTACCCCAACCCTGCATTTTTAAAGCCTGTCGCTTGACTTTGCTACTGGTATAAACGTCGGTAGTTAATGATATGCGAGTTCAGAAACTTTTCTCCGAGCTAGTTTTCGGTGAGTGTTTCATTATGTCTTCACGTTACTTGGATCAGCACAAGAAAATAAGAACCAACAATCAGAAAAGGAAACCGCATGTCTAACGCATTGCCTTCTTTGGCCCATCAGGTCAACCAACGCAAAATTATCAATGGTAAAGACGATGTGGTGCAACTGTATCCTATCAAGCACCAGTTTGCGTGGGACGCTTATCTGGCAGGTAACGCCAATCACTGGCTGCCCAACGAGATTTCCATGCAAAAAGATATCGAACAGTGGCGTTCCAATTCGATTTTAACGCCGGACGAACGTCGGGTGGTCAAGTTCGCCCTAGGTTTTTTCACCACTGCCGATAGCATCGTCGCTAATAATCTGATTCTGGCAGTCTACAAGCACATCACTTCGCCGGAATGCCGGATGTACTTGCTGCGCCAGGCGTATGAAGAGGCCATTCATACCCATGCGTACCAGTACATTGTAGAAAGCCTGGGCTTGGATGAGTCCGAAATCTTTACGATGTACCAGCGTATTGACTCCATCTACAACAAGGATCAGTTTGCTTCCGAGCTGGTGCCCAACCTAACCCAGCCGGATTTCAAAACGGGTACTCTGGCAACGGATCAAGCTTTCCTGGAAAACCTGATCGACTTTTACGTCATCATGGAAGGGATTTTCTTCTACTCTTCGTTTGCCGCAATCCTCTCTTTCAGGCGCCGCAATCTGCTGCCCGGGGTAGCCGAGCAGTTCCAGTACATTATGCGGGACGAGTCCATGCACATGAACTTCGGCATTGAGATGATTCACCAGATCATCGTTGAGCAACCCAGCCTATGGAGTGAGCCGTTCCAACGCAAGATCATCAATAAAATCGTCAGGGCGGCCGAATTGGAATCCGCGTATGCAAAAGAGCTGATTCCCAACGGGATTTTGGGATTGAATGCGGAAAGTTTTGAGGCCTACACTCGCTATATTGCCGATCGACGCTTGAATGCGCTGAATTTACCCACCCGTTTTCATGAGAAAAACCCCTTTCCCTGGATGAGTGAAGCTGTCGATTTAACAAAGTCCAAAAACTTCTTTGAAACGCGAATTACCGAATACCAAACTGGTGGCGCTTTGCAATGGGACGACTTTTAACCTGTAGAACATAACCCAGCCAGTCTATTCAGCTAAATTAACCATTTGATCTCGATCTTGAACCCAGTCATTCACTATAAAGCGAAAGGAAAGATCCATGTCCGCTATCCTAATGCGTCAGCCCGATGGTTCCCTGGAACCCATCCAGGCCGAATTATTTGAAAAGCGCTTGCACAATGCCTGCCAGGGATTGACCAGCGTAAACGCTGACGCCATTCAACAGGATTGCCTCATCAACTGGTACAACGGGATGACGGCTGTTGAAATGGAAGAGTCTGCGATACTGGCGGCCCGAAGCTTAATTGAACAACATCCCAATTACAATTATGTGACAGCCCGGTTGGTCCTTCAGTCACTGTACCAGCAAGTACTGAAGCTCGATTCACTGGATAAGACCAGCTTACACAATGCCTATCAACGTGAGTTTGCCCAGTATCTCAGGACAGGGGCGGAAAATGGCATTTTGGATCCCAAACTGTTAAGTTTTGATCTGGAAAAATTGTCAGCCGCCATTGAGCCGGAGGCGGATCAACTTTTTCAATTTCAGGGCATCCAAATTCTGAAAGACCGGTATCTGATCCGTGACCGGGAACAGCGTGTACTGGAATTGCCCCAGTGGATGTGGCTTCGGATTGCCATGGGCTTAAGCCTTTTGGAAACCAATAAGGAAGAACGCGCCATTGAGTTCTACCGGGTCATGAAAGATTTCGATTACCTGCCCAGTACACCGACCCTGTTTAGCGCAGGAACCAAGCATCCACAACTCTCCTCCTGCTTTCTCAATACGGTAGACGATAGTATTGAAGGCATCTTCAAGGTTTATACGGACAATGCCCGGCTTTCCAAGTGGGCGGGCGGCATTGGCACGGATTGGACACCAATCCGTGCGACCGGGTCCATGATTCTGGGCACTAATGGGCAGAGTCAGGGCTTAATTCCCTGGTTGAAAATTGATAATGACGTGGCAATCGCGGTAAACCAGGGTGGCAAGCGGAAAGGCGCCCATTGCGCCTACCTGGAAACCTGGCATCTGGACATCGAGGATTTTCTGGATTTGCGGAAAAACGTGGGAGATGAGCGCCGTCGAACCCATGACATCAATACCGCCAATTGGATTCCCGACTTATTCATGAAACGGGTTGAGGACAATGGCCACTGGACTTTATTCAGTCCGGAACAAACCCCGGAATTGCATGAATTATACGGCCCTGCGTTTGAAGCAGCCTACCTGGAGCGAGAGCGCGAATTTGAAGCAGGCAAACTCTTCGGCAAGCGCATTGAAGCCAAAGCATTATGGCGCAAAATGCTGACCATGCTGTTCGAAACCGGCCACCCGTGGATCACCTTTAAAGATCCCTGCAACTTGCGCTCCCCTCAGGATCATGTGGGCGTCGTGCATAGTTCCAACTTGTGTACGGAAATCACCTTAAACACCAGCCTGGATGAAACCGCCGTTTGCAATTTAGGCTCCGTCAATCTGGGCCGTCATATTAAAGATGGCGCCCCAAAAGAAAAGAAACTAGACGAACAAAAACTCCGGCAAACGATTAAAACGGCAGTTCGGATGCTGGATAACGTCATTGATATCAATTACTATCCTACTCCTGAAGCCAAAGCGGCCAATATGCGCCATAGAGCCATTGGATTGGGAATGATGGGATATCAGGAGCTGCTTTATCAACTGGATATTCCTTTTGCCAGCGAAGCGCACTTGCAACTTGCGGATACACTCACGGAGCGATTCAGTTATGAAGCCATTCGGGCTTCAGCGGAACTTGCTGAAGAACGCGGCGCTTACGGCAGTTTTAAAGGCTCCAAATGGGATAAAGGTATTTTCCCCGTGGATACGTTGAAGCTACTCCAGGAAGCCCGCAATTTGCCACTGGACTGCAATCAAAGCAAACGATTGGACTGGGATGAGCTAAAGGCCATCGTATCCCGTACCGGATTAAGACATTCCAACCTGATGGCCATCGCTCCAACCGCGACCATTGCCAATATTGCGGGAACGACGCCTTGTATCGAGCCCACCTTCAAAAACCTGTTTGTCTCCTCCAACCTGTCGGGAGAATTTACCATCATTAACCAATGGTTGGTACAGGATTTAGAGCAACGGGGACTCTGGCATGCTGAAATGATCGCGGCGCTTAAGGCTGTGGATGGCCAGTTGTCTCGTTTACCAAATATGCCTGCGGATTTGCGGCAAAAATATCCCGATGTGTTTGAGATTGATCAAAACTGGTTACTGAAAGCCGCAGCACTCAGAGGCAAGTGGATCGATCAATCTCAATCCCTCAATCTGTTTGTCGCGCAACCGAGCGGAAAATTGCTCCATCAACTCTATACCGCAGCGTGGCACATGGGCTTGAAGACCACTTATTATTTACGCACCTTGGCAGCCAGCCAGGTCGAAAAAGCCACCGTTGATCAAGGGCAATTCGGCAAAACCCATCAACGCAAGATCGAAGCTAGCCCCCAGGCTTGCAGTATCGATAACCCGGATTGCGAGGCTTGCCAATAACTTTAAGTTTTGGCAATTCCCCAACTCAAATCTTTCAGACGGCTAGCAGTTTTCCACTCTAGCCGTCTTGGCTTAGGTCAGGCTAAGTATTTTTCAAACCACATCGTGGCAGCTTGGGCAACTTCCCCTAATTTACCCGGTTCTTCAAATAAGTGGCTTGCCCCGGGGATAATAACCAGCTCTTTGGGAACTTGACTGGATAAGCGGCTATAAGCAACTCGATTCAGTTCAATGACCACATCATCCAAACCACCAATCAATAGCAAGGTTGGCGCCTGAACTTTGCTTAACGCATAAGTGCCCATATCAGGTCGCCCGCCGCGAGACACAATCGCCTTTATCATTTTGGGACGTTCCACGGCAGCCATTAACGCAGCAGCAGCCCCTGTACTCGCGCCAAAATACCCAAAACGTAAAAGTCCGCTTGTTTCGTGCAAGTAATTCTCCAGCCAGTCGGTTACACCGACTAAACGCTTCGTCAGTAGGGAAATATCAAACCGATACTGGCCTGTGCGCTGATCCTCACGCTCTTCGGACAAGCTGAGCAGATCGAACAAGCATGTCCCAAAACCTGCCACATTTAATTCACTGGCCACAAACTGATTCCTGGAACTAAACCGACTACTGCCACTCCCATGTGCAAATAAAACCATCCCCTTAGCTTGGTTTGGGATATTCAGATCGCCTTGTAACCAAACCTGCCCAACAGGAATTTCCACCTGGTGGGCTACCAGAGCTGTATGACCAGAATTTATGGATTGCCTCTGTCTATCCACCTTGTTCACCTCCCAAAATTCTCTAATCACATAGCTAAGACTCTCGTTTCATCTTCAAATTAAAATCCCCTCCCAAAAATTTGGGAGGGGATATGACAGTGACTTTCATCACTTCACTGTTTTAGTATATGACTTACTCATTTTTCAAGGTATTGCCTAAGTAGACAAAAATTAAGCAGGCTCAATTACCCAACAAATCACAACAGTAAAAGCGGAAACCCTTCTATAAACACGGGAAAACCAGTTAAGCCGCAACAAGCTATAACACGCCTATAGAAGCATTCTTGACGGATATACCGGAATTGTATACGATTAAAATCATTCAATAACTTCGAATTTATTTTATTGTTCCATTTTGGTTTGCCAACTGTATTCATTTCTCGATAGCCTGGTGTTAAGGCACAGCTATAGTCCAGTAAAGCCCTATTGATCCATTGTAGAGTGAGGTGCGCTAATGCAATTCATGCAGCATCATCCGGAGAATATCATTAAAAACTGGGGATGGTTTCTTGGATTGGGAATTTTACTAATCCTGTTAGGCATTTTAGCCATGTACTCAGTGATTTATACCACATTCATTACTATTTTCTTATTAGGAATTGTCTTACTTATTGCAGGAGTGGGACAGTGTATTATGGCCATCCGAGAACCGCAGTGGAGTGGTTTCTTTCTGAACCTTTTAGCGGGCCTGCTGGCCATGGTAATGGGCTATCTGTTTGTACAGAGCACCGGAGTCAGCGCAGTGACGTTAACTCTGCTGATTGCCGTTTACTTTCTGGTGAGCGGCCTGTTTAAAGTATTTACTTCGGCGATACATCGCTTCCATCATTGGGGTTGGATGCTCACCAATGGTATAGCGAGCCTGATTTTAGGCGCATTACTATGGGCACAATGGCCAATTTCCGGCTTATGGGCCATTGGCCTTTTTGTCGGGGTTGATTTGATCCTGATGGGAATTTTTTGGGGAGCGGTCGGCTTATCCCTGCACAGGCTATTTCCAAATCAGCACAGCATCTGAGATACTCTGCACCTGTCTCCCTTTATAGTAAAATTGAATATTTAGCCGGGATTGTTCCCAATACGATCCCTGACAAGGCCAGTATTTCTGCCTGAAAAGTACAGAAAAAGATCAGTCTTATTTAATTTGTAACTGTATATTAAGTAACCAATTATTTCTAAATTGCTTATTTTAAAATCCGCTAGATTTTCCCGTTATCAGTAAAAGATATAAATAAACTATTTTTTTAATATTAGGCCCCCAGACGTATCATTTCAGAAAAAGAATACTATTGTTTTTATTTTTCAGTAAGCTATTATGAAATTGGTAGAGGAATTTGTGAGTAGGTTTTAACTAAATATCAGCCTTGTCTAGAACTTGTTTGAGATTAAAAAAGTGAGTAGTAGTAGAGGAGTCTGTCTGAGATGATTTATTCGCCTGATGCAAAAGCTTTGGTTTACAATGAAATTCAGTTCATTTCCGTAGCGAGCCCAAAAGGCAAAACTCGTGTTTATGTCGATTTGGACCGGATGTATGACGATATTTTCTCTGAAATCAGCAACCTATACTTTGGTGAAACCGTACAAGCAGAAAGAGTTTTACACCTCAATGCAAACGTCACTTTTGCAGGTGCGGAAATTACCAGCTAATTTGGATCAATAAATTCTATAAAAAGAAAATTAATTCAATCAAACCCATAAGGCGACCCGCCGCAAGCTTTTGAATTTAGAATTTTTCTGAGTAGAAAAGTTTAATAACACATAGGGTCAACTGAGTAGGAAGTGGTAGAAAAGTAGGTAGAAGGAAGATAGAGATGAAACGGCAGAATGCAACTCACAACCAAAATGGCTTTGCTTACGCAATCTCTCTCTGCGTATTGGCAGCCGGTACCGTGACGTTGCCCGTTTCAAGCCGGATTCCACGGGATGTAAGGAATCTGCTCTCTGGGGCATAAGCTGGGTTCATTTTTATTTCGCTCTCTCTTAATTATGATGAGAACATTCGCTCTTGTTCTCATCTTTTCCTTTTCTTCGCTGCGTAATCAGGGTAAGATTTAGGGATGATACAGACAATCCCTGAAGCATCTATCGAAAAAATCCCTATGCTTTCTCGGCAGGCATGGGACAAGCTCGTCCAAGCATTACTCAAGAAATCATCAACGGATCGGCCTTTACTCATTCCTGAAATATTGGAAAGTCTTCGTTTGAGCTGCTTACCCGGCTTTCAGCAAATTATGATCCTCCAAGATGAGCACTGGGTTTTTCAATATGAACAATTTCAGGAAATCCTGGCAAAAAAAGGTCGAAAAAACGGAACAGTTCAAAATGGGGTGTTTTATACCCCGTCCGCAGTAGCAAAGTATTTAACAGAACGAACATTGGGGGAATTTCTAAAAATTACTGCGAAACAGATACAAATCGCATGGAAAAATAATGATACTGTAAAAGCCAATCAACAATGGGCGGCCATTCAGCACATTCGGGTGATTGATCCCGCCTGTGGCACCGGTGTATTTCTGGTGGAAGCGATGAAACTCTTTCATCACTTTTACACACACATGCAAACATATACACCCGACTTTGCTGTCGAAAATCCAGCTCATTATATATTTACCCATCATTTGGCTGGAATGGACATTGATCCGCTTAGTGTCATGATTACTGAATTCCGACTCGCCCAATGGGCAAATCGGCTGGATGGACAAATTGGCTCCTGGAAGTCAGAAGATCTATCATTTTATATTGGCGACACTTTGCAAGATATACCCGATCACTTTGATGATGACGCTTCACAGCAAAACCAAGCCAATACCTTAAAGAAGCCTGTCAATTTACATGCACACTTCATTCTGGGGAATCCACCGTATATTACCGAAGTTCGGAAACAGTCGGATCGGTTTAGAGCCTTACAAGCCTCTACCTCAAAATATTATCAAGCCAAAATGGATCTCTGCGATGCTTTTTTGGCTTGGGGACTGGATCACCTGCAACCGGAAGGGCAGTTGGCTTATGTACTGCCCGCCTATTGGACGCAACGGAGCAGCACCGCATCCATACGCAAACGCCTCTGGAAAGAAGGCTGTTTGAAAGAAATTTGGAGTTTTGAAGACGGCTGTTTATTCCCAAACGCCCCGGGACACCATACCGGACTCCTCATTTGGCAAAAGCAGTGTTCTGACTTTCTCTGCGATGAAACAGAACTCTGCGAACAGCAATCGGATGACCAAACGAAAAAAGAACAAGCGCAGGACAAAAAAAACATTAACTTCGGAAAGGCATCCAGCGTTCAAGAGTTGCAAACGCAAAACTTAAAGCCCTACAGAATTATGCGTGAACCAAAGTCCGAAAAATTTCTGTTGGGAGATACTGAAGCAATCGCTTTACTTTCCAAGTTATCGGAAATACCCCCACTTTTCTTACCCGAAAATATCCAGCAGGGGTTGGTGATTCCTCAAGGCCGCCTCAAACCACACGACAAAATAAAATTGCCCCAATCGGTACAGATTGAATTATCAGCGGATTCTACGATTGCTCCCGGTATTTTTCTATTAACTGCGGATGAAATTGAATCACTCAAGCTGAACATGGCAGAGCAAAACTTGTTGAGGCCTTTTTATCGACCCATTCATTTTACGGCGTTTCAAGGCTTCTCCGAATCAGAGCCCCAGGAGCGGATTATTTATACCGACTTGCATAACCGTCGAGCCCTAGAGAACCTCCCCAACCAATACCCGAATCTACGCAGCCATTTGGATCGCTTTAACAATCTCAACACATCGGATTTTGCTCCGTATGGGCTTCATCGTCCCCGTCAAGCAGAGTGGTTTGAAGACAGCCTGAAAATCCTGGCACCTCGTCAGGTATTCCTGCCTGCATTTGCCGCAATCCCGTTCCCTGCCTATGTGAATGAAGGGTTTCTGGTGATTCGCTCCTCACAAGATCCTCATTGGCTATGCGCGCTGCTGAATTCAGATTTGGCGCGGTTCTGGTTTTACCATCAGAAAAGGAAGGGACACCGCTTGCAGATCGATAAAGAGGTATTGTGTCGCTTTCCCCAACCCATAAACACCAGCCCGGAAATAAGGCAGGCTTGCATGAAACTGGCCCAGCAATTGGCAAATTCAGAAATTTCCCCAGCTGAAAGATTTTCCTCCACATCAGAGTTAAACCTGCTTGTAAAGCAGGCTTACGAGCTGAATAAAGCAGAGATAGCCGCTTTGACTGCTTTTCAGACTACAGTAAACACATTTCTGGCTGCCCATAAAAATAGCAGGGCGTTTACTCTATAAGTAATCTCTGCATGCAATAACACATTTTTTGTCGAATCAGTATAGCCGCAAACCTCAAACTCACTATAAAATAATTAGTAGTTGAGAGCATCAGTCAATGTCGAGCAGTTTCTCATCCATTGGATCCGTCACGGCCATCCTAGAGAGCTACGCTTTCAGCAATCTGCTTACTTTAGAGTGGATGCTTCTAAACAGGATAACTTAAAAAATTCTGTCTTACAGCCTCATCTGACCGCCAGATTCCAGTGGAGAGCCAACGATTGGGTATGCGACGAAAAAGAACTTTCTGGTAACGCGAAAGGTTAAGTACATGCGCTTCTTTAAGGTATCAGTTGTTAGCTTGGCTAGTTTTTGGCTATTACAAAGCCCCCTCCTAGTTCAAAATGCCTTGGCCGTAACAAAATCAGCCAAAACCAACTTTACTACCCCAGGAGCGCAAACCAGCCCGGTTCAAATTAACCGTTTTCCGTTAAATGTGGTAAACCCGTCATCATCAACCAACAAAAAAGGGGCCTTATTTCCCGGTTTTCGGGGAGCAAACCAGCTCATTCTATACGATAACGCCTATAGCCAATCGAACACCGGAACCAATGAGTACGGGTTTGAAGTCACCGTCATTAATGGTCGAGTCGTGGAGCAAGAGGGCTCGGACTCCCGTATTCCAAGCCAGAATGGATTTGTCTTAAGCGGTCATGGCGTAGCAAGGACTTGGTTGCTAGCGCATGCTCCACTCGGTGCGCATATTACCCTGGATCTAGCCCATAGAACCGTCACCAGTCGAGTTGATTATGATACGTACCGATACCGCACCTTGCGGCGACTGGACATCGATCAGGAGCTCCTGTCTTATCCGGATCGTCAAAAAACCAACGAGGCGCTAGACCGGATGGATCAGTTGAATCAGTCCGGAGAGCCGGAAAAGGCCATTGAGTTGGCGCAAGAGACCATGAGCCGCCTGAATCAAATCACTTGGCAATTAGCGGATGTGTACTCGCCAACTGCCATCCGGGGAATTTGGCACCGGCCCGTGGAGCAAAATCCCGAAGCCATCGAAGTAACCATCGAACGCCTTCAAAAGGCAGGCTTAAATACAATTTTCCTGGAGACGTTTTATCACGGTTATCCGATTTTCCCCTCCAAAGCCTATCTCCAGGAAGGCATTGCAGATAACCAGTATCCCGCCTTCAAGGGATGGGACCCACTGGATGCCTGGGTCCGTATCGCACATAAACACGGTATGCAGCTTCATGCCTGGTTTCAATCTTTTTACGTCGGAACAAACCGTGTGGACGGTCAGGGCCCCATTCTCAAAAAACATCCGGACTGGGCAAACGTGCAGTTCAGCGCCATCTCCAAAGTCGGCCCCCAGCCTTCCACCTTGGAACGAGGAGCCTACTTCGCCGATCCTGCCAATCCCCAAGCCCGACTCTTCCTGCTGACGCTCTTACAAGAGATGGTCGATCATTATGCCGTGGATGGGGTGCAACTGGATTACATGGACTATCCCATGAGCGTCGCGCCGGATCGATTGAACTTCTTGCAAACCACCTGGGGTTATTCTCCCGTAGCACGACAGGCGTTTATTGCCCAGACCGGCGTAGATCCCATTGTCTTATCCCCAACGGATGCGCCGCTTTGGCTAAAATGGAATCACTTTAAAGAACAGCAAGTGAATGAATACATGGCGCAAGCCGCCCAGATCATTCATCAAAAGCATCCCAAAGTCCAAATCTCCGCCACCGCCTTTGCCAAGTTACTGGAATCCAAAGTTAAAAAACATGAGGACTGGGCTTTATGGGCAGAAAAGGGCTGGATCGATTTCCTGACACCCATGCTGCTCACCAGCTCAGTGAAGGTCGTGGAAAGCGATACCGAGTTTGTTCGCGCTACCAGCCGAAATAAAGTACCGATTGTCTCAGGAATCTTCTCTCCGTTTAATGGTAGCGGTGCTGAAACATTGATGGATCAAGTCGTGGCTGCTCATCAGGGTGGGGCTAGCGGTTTCTCTATCTTTGATACTGCGCATCTGGATGCCAGGCACCGTGTAGCCTTACGTACCGCTTTTGCAAAGGATCCTCTTAAACAAGCGGAAGTCACCACAAACCCTTCAGTTTCTCCAACCTCAACCTCCGTAAAATAAGGGCATGAAGACCAGTCAATACGGCGCTCCTGATATCCTCCCACGTTCTTGTCCAGCAGATCTCCATTCATCAACATAAGTCGACCGGGTTAAGTCTGCTGGCTAGCCATATATCCTTTCCGGGCTGTGTTATCATGCCCGTACTGATTGGATGGAGAACCCCTAACAATGAATCTGGTGACTGGTGGGGCCGGTTATATCGGCAGCCATTTTATCAAAAAATACCTGGAAGCCTTTCCGAACGAAGAGATTGTCACCGTGGACAACCTCTCGGAAGGCCATCGGGAAGCCGTTTCCTACTCTCCGCGTATCCATTTTGAGCAGGCCGATATCGGCGATACGGACGCAATGGTGGATATTCTGAAGCGTTATGACGTCAGGACGGTTATCCACTTCGCCGCCAGTTGCTATGTGGGAGAATCCCAGCAGGTACCTTCCAAATACTTCAAAAATAACTCCATCCACACCCTCAACCTTTTCCATGCGATGGAAATCTGCGGGGTTAAGGAGATCGTCTTTTCATCCACCTGCGCCACCTACGGAAATCCGGTCTATTTACCGCTGGATGAAGCGCATCCTCAGCAGCCTATTAACGTCTATGGCAGCACCAAGCTCATAACCGAACAAGCCCTCAGAGCCTATAGCCTAGCTAAAGACTGGTCTTTTGTGGCCTTGCGGTACTTTAATGCATCCGGTGCCGATGAAAGTGGCTTGATTGGGGAGCATCACGAGCCGGAAACCCACTTGATTCCGCTGGTTTTACAGACCGCCCTGGAACGCCGGGAAGCCATCCAGATTTATGGAGATGACTACGAGACACGAGATGGCACCTGCATTCGGGATTATATTCACGTCAATGATCTAGCCAACGCCCACATCGCAGCCATCCAGTTTTTAAGGAAACATCCCGGTGGTGAAGCGTTTAACCTGGGAACAACCACAGGCTCCTCGGTACTGGAAGTCATTCAAGCCTGTGAGGCAGTAACCGGACGAAAAATTAAGCGTCAAATCGCGCCTCGGCGTCCGGGCGATCCACCGGTTTTGGTGGCAAATGCAGATAAGGCCGAACGTTTATTAGGCTGGAAAACGGAATACGATTTACAACGCATTGTGGAAAGCGCTTGGCGCTGGGAACAAAGCCCTCGCTTTCAAGAGCAACCCCAAGTCACCACCCAGGCCTAAAGCCCTGCCCAAACTTCTAGTTTGCCGCGCAGGCCTACACCTTCCGGCTAGTTCCCTCTTTACCCATCCTGGGCTATGGTATGGGAGTGAGATGGTAGGGAGTCCTTGCTGTGTTGAATTTACCTGCGCCCGGCGCGATGCCTCCAGTGAGCGGATTAGATCTTCAAGCGCTGGAAGATGTGTTCAAAACATATTTTGAAACCCGACAAAGTCCACGCTTTTTCTTTGCACCCGGTTGGCTGGACCTGATGGGTTGCCCAACCTTGGGGCTGGGTGGCTGGTCCCTCTCTCTTCCGGTGAACCGAGGGATCGTCATTGCCGCCGCTCCCCGTACTGACCGCCAGATTCATCTGCAAGCGCTCAACATGGGCGAACTGGAGGTCTATCATCTGGAGCAACCCTTCACCAGCCCCGATAATCCATTGCTCGCTTTACTGGATCAGGTTGTTCAGCATTTGCAGATTAAAGGTTTAATTTTAACGGGCTGTAATCTGCTCATTTCCAGCAATCTACCGCCAAGTTTGTTACCGAACCATCTCAAAGCGCTGGAAGAAGCACTTATGTTGGCTCTATACGGTCTTTCCGGCGCAGAGGTCAAATGTGGTTCAAACTTGGGCTTGCCAGGACAAGCCTGGCTCAAACATCAGGAAACCGGCGAAATTCAACCGGTACCCTTCAATTTGCAAGGCATCTCTCTGATTCTGTGCGATAGCCGGGTACAACCAGACTACATGGGTCATCTAGTCAGTCAACGCATCCAGGAATGTACTTATGGACTGGATTTACTGAAACTGGTTCAACCGACCATACAAACGTTGGGCGACTTAACTGAGGCGTATTTACACTCTGAGCAATGCTGCATCGAAGATCCGATTATCCGGAAACGCCTGCAGCATTATGCTGAGGAGAACAGCCGGGTATTGCAGACCGTCAATGCCCTACAGACGAATAACCTCCGGCTGTTGGATGAGTTATTCCAACAGTCCATTCTCTCTTGGAAACAGGATTTTGAATTGAGTTGCCCGGAATGGGGCACCCTGACCCTCATCTCTCAGCATCTGAAAGGAGTCTTGACGGAACGGCTCTTACCAACGGGCGATTTTGCGGGCTGTACGCTGCACTGGGTCACCAGCCAGGAGACAACAGCATTTGAACACACTATCACTGAAACTTACGAGGCCGCCTTTGGGCAAACCCCTTATATTTCACGAATACTGACCGGCCCTCTCGCTCAAGAACTGAGGTTCTCCTCTCCGGCCTTGATATAAATATCAAGACCTCGGCCTCGATTGATTCTGGTATTCAGCACGCTTTCTACGCCTGCATCACTTATCTATTGGGTGGTCGGTATGCTAAAGTAAGAAAAAATCACTAAGTCCGAATGTCTGTAACCACCATGAAAGCACAGCGCCGCCTGATACTCTCCAAATTGCTTGTCCTCATCAGCATCTTGCTGATGGTATTTGGGTTGGTGCAGGATTTACCGTTCGTGCTGTGCTTTGAACCCAATGGACAGATTGAACTGGAGGCTGCAACCACAAAAGGTTCCTGTGCGGATTGGAAAATCAACAATCTTCCATCGACTAACGCAGTGAAACAGTTGGCGAAACACTGTTTCGACATTCCCTTAAGCCATTTTTCCGCTGTGAGCGAGCAATTTAAAACCGCTTCCTCTGAAAACAACCCCTGGAATACCGCTTGGCTTATCTATGGCTTGCTTGCTTTTCTACCTTTGATTGGGCTCATTCAACGGATTCCAGACACGAGGATGCGCTGGATTCCACCACCCCCATTGCCGACTTTAAGACCCATTTTTATCAAAACAACTGTGCTTCTCCTATAATAAGCGCGACGGACAGACAGTCTTGTCTGAATTATCGCGTTTCCATCCACTGGTTTAAACTGGGAGAATGCTCCGTTGAAAAAAATAATCTGGTTGCTCCTACCGCTAATGCTGTGCCTGACGCAGGCTTGTTCGGCAGAAACTCAATCTCCGTTGCTAACATTCGATCAGGCTTTAAATATCGCCATCCGCAATAATCCTCAATTCAAAGCGGAACAAGCCCGCCTGCATGTATGGCAGGCCGCCGTGAAAACGGCTGGCGCCAGACCCAACCCGTATTTGATGACCGATAATGGGATCGCGGAACGCACCTATCGCTTAGGGGTAGAGCAATTACTGGAAACCGGCGGAAAGAGACGACATCGGGTAGATTTGGCAAAAACCCAACTTCAATTTGCGCAATCCGAAGTTAATACCCGGCTGCTGGAGTTGCGGGCTAATGTGCGGCGGGCCTATACCCAACTGTACAACGTGCAGGAGCGCCAAAAAACTTACCAGAACATTTTGACAGTAACACAGGAGCTGGTCGATATCGCGCAAAAGCGGGAACAAGCCGGAGATATTGCCACCCTGGACGTACTACAAACCGAAATCATCAATGTCAATACTAACAACGAGCTGCAATCCATTGCAGTGGAGCTTACACAGGCTCAAAACCATATGAATGCCCTGTTGAACCAACCCTTAGGTCACACTTTGATCGTAGCGCCACCCAATACGACACCACAACTGGAAGCTTCCACTGGACCAGTTTCGCAAACACCTTCCGGGCCACTATTACATGGGAGTGTGCAGGTCATGGACCTAAACCTGGACCGGCTGATCCAGACAGCAATAAAACGCCGACCGGAACTGAAATCCAATACCATTCAACTGGAAACAGCTCAGCAGGAAATGTCGCTTGCCAAGGCAAATCGGATTCCAAATATCCGGCTGGCGGTTGGCCCGGATTGGGTCACAGGATCCGGTGGGGCTTTTGGCGCCTTCGTGGTGGGAAACGTGGAAATTCCTATGTTCAATCGACAACAAGGCCCTATTCTGGAAGCTTTGGCCAGAAAAAACCAATACAATCAGGAGCAAGAAGCCTTAAAGAATAAGATCACTCTAGAGGTCACCGCAGCATATACGGCCTTTACCGGGAACCAGGCCAGAGTACAACGTTATGAAAATCAACTGCTGCCCTATGCGGTAGCAGTGGTGGAGAAATCCCGGCGAGCTTTTCAGGAGGGCAAAGCATCCATTCTCATTCCCATCAACGCGCAGGATGCCTATATGCGTTCCCGGTTAGGTTATTTGCAGGCGTTAATGGATTACCAGAACGCAATCAGTGATTTGGAACAAGCCGTAGGAGCAGGATTATGAACCTTCAGAGGTATACAACATTTTTAACGTCAGTATCAATGCTCTTCTGCGGCAGTTTGCTTTTAACCCTTACCGGTTGCAAGAACCCGGAGCCGACAGAAGACATCACCACAGAAAAGCCCATCGCGAACGTGGTGCAATTGACGCCGGAAGAAGCGCAAGCAGCGCATTTAAGCACAACCACCGTAACATCCCGTAAAGAAAGCCTGCCATATACCTCCACTGCGGTCGTCAAAGCGAACGAAAACCGTTTATTTCATATCAATTCGTTTGTCAGTGGGCGAGTCATCAAGGACAACGCGGCACTGGGAGATAAAATCCATACGGGACAAACCTTGGCCGTAGTCCAGAATC
>Ga0157374_10000493_pt1 | contig 35816 bp, 20 predicted proteins | sample M25metaG_FD_115308 | JGI IMG/M metagenome (GOLD analysis project Ga0157374, IMG submission 115308) | Miscanthus rhizosphere microbial communities from Kellogg Biological Station, Michigan, USA - M2-5 metaG | ecosystem: Host-associated > Plants > Roots > Rhizosphere > Soil | place: USA: Michigan...
AGTCTTTTCTTCCGCCGGCTTACTCGCTTTGGTGTTCTCGGTGCTCGCCGGTGCAGTTACTGCATCTTCAGACTTAGCGCCTTCCGCTTTTTCTGTTGCGGCAGGTTTGGCGTCGGTATCGGGCTTTTTCTCGTTGTCGGACAACATAGCCATCAATGGATCGTGCGGACGCAGCGGATAAATATCGAGTACCAGCCGGTGGCCATAATCGCCAACCGGGGGAAGCTTGAACACATTGGCCTTCACTTCGGTTTTTAAATCGAAGACTAGCCGCACGATGCCGGGCTTAAAGCGTCCGACACGCAAGGATTTGATATAGGGATCGGTGACCGCGATTTTTCCGGCGAGACCGGTGAGTTCCTCGTTGGATTCCACATCGACCAAATCGAGTACGATGCGATCTGGATTTTTAAGACTGAGAAATTCGTGTTTGATCGAGGCCGGTGCTTCCAGAGTTACACGGGTGTATTCATCCGCTGGCCAAACCCGAGTAGAAGCCACTAGCGTCGCAGCAAACGCAGGCCGCTCGATGAGCAATGTCATTACACCGGCGGCGCAACCGAATAAAAATCGGCGACGGCCTTCTTTGCCGGAGGACGAAGTGTTAATAGAGTTGGGAATTACGTCAGTTGCAGAAGGCATAAGCGGCCCGCTTCGGTCGATGCCTGTATCGTCACCTTCCGCCCCGGCTCCGCATGACTGAGATTGATTGTCAGATCTGCCGGGGGCAAAAGGCCCTCCGCTTTTTCCGGCCATTCGATTAAACAAACGTTTTCGGCGTTGAAACACTCTCTAAATCCTGCGTCAATCCATTCTCGCGGATCATTAAATCAGTAAAAATCAAAGTGATATACACACAAGTTCGAAACTTTGTAAAGTTCCATTAATGCATAGGTCGGACTTTTTACTCGGCCTTCATAGCCGAGCGCTCGAATCAGCGCACGAGCCAAGGTTGTTTTACCAGCGCCTAAATCGCCCTGTAGGAAAATAACCAGTCCCGGCTTTAATAGCGCAGCCAATCGCGTACCTAAGCGATGGGTAGCAACTTCGTCAGAAAGAAATTCCTCGTATAACAAGATGTCTTTAAGTAATGCGACTAAAGGATTTACGACGCTCAAGCTGTAAGTACTTGTACAAAAGTTTTCCAGCAAGTCGCGTCGACGCAGACAGCACAAAACAATACGGCAAGGAAACGCGACGCCGCTGGAAGACTTTTACACAAGCACTTATCATTCCGCCCATGAATGTTACGCCATACTCAGCCATCGATTTCGATGGTCTCGCGCTATCGATTAAAGCTTGGGGCCGAGCGCTCGGCTTCGACGCTATCGGCATTGCCGACACCGACCTTTCAGCAGAGGAAGCCGGATTGCTTACCTGGCTCGACGCCGGCTTTCACGGCGAAATGGATTATATGGCAAAGCACGGCGTAAAACGGTCGCGGCCTCAAGAATTAGTGCCCGGCACGATCCGCATCATTACGGCCAGGCTGTCCTACTCGCCCCCACGCGCGAAGGAAAGCTGGTCGGTAATTAATAGCGCAGACCGCGCGTTTATCTCCCGCTACGCGCTTGGCCGGGATTATCACAAGGTGTTACGCGGCAAACTAGGGCAGTTGGCAAAAAAAATCGAATCGGAAATCGGCGAGTTCAGTTACCGCGCATTCACCGACAGCGCGCCTGTATTGGAAGTTGCGCTGGCCGCGAAATCCGGCCTCGGTTGGCGAGGCAAACATACCTTGCTGCTTAATCGAACAGTGGGCTCCTTCTTTTTTCTCGGTGAAATTTATACGGATCTGCCGCTACCGATCGATCAATCGGAGAGCGATCACTGCGGGTCCTGTCGCAAATGTATCGATATTTGTCCGACTCAAGCGATCGTCGCGCCCTATCGTCTCGATGCGCGTCGCTGCATTTCTTATCTCACCATCGAATTGAAAGGCAGCATTCCCGAGCCGTTAAGGCCGCTAATCGGCAACCGTATCTATGGCTGCGACGATTGCCAATTAGTCTGTCCCTGGAACCGCTTTGCGCAAACATCGGATATAAATGACTTCTCCGTCAGATATGGTCTCGATGACGTCAGCCTGATCGAATTATTCGCTTGGTCGGAAAATGACTTCAACGATAAATTCGCCGGCAGCGCGATACGGCGCATCGGACATGAACAATGGTTGCGCAACATCGCCGTCGGCCTCGGTAATGGGCCAATGACGCCTGATGTGATTGCCGCATTGAATAGCCGCCGAGACGATGCATCGCCAATAGTGCGCGAGCATGTGGCTTGGGCGTTGGCGAAGCACGGTGTCGATTGCTAATGCGATAAAACGCTTTACCGATAGATCCTTTTGCAGATACCCCACAGGTAAGTGATATAGTTCTTTTTTATGCGGGTTAATAGTTTCTCGGCGAGTCTCTATATTTCATAGCCAACTCATGCGCAAGAACGATGCCGACGGCAATACGCCGTCCCAACCAAACGTGGCGCTAGATACCCTAGTTGCCCGCCTATCGGCCGCCATTAGCAAGCCTACGCAGTCCATTCTGGCGTTAACCGACGACGTGCTCGATACCGCCCTCAGCACGGTACAACGAGAGCAAGTCCGTCATATCCGCATGGCCGCCGAAAATCTGCTTAATGTCGTCAGCGATCTTGGTGACTACGGCCGACTGGAGAACAATAAATTCCTCTTACTCGAAACACCGTTCAGTTTGCGCGACCATGTGGCCAACGTCGCTGGTAATCGTGTACGGGCAGCGCGGGAAAAGGGTCTGTTATTGCGTGCCGAAGTGGAAGGCGACGTTCCGGATGCGTTGATCGGCGACCCGGGGAGACTGGGTCATGTGCTCGGCCATCTCATCGACGCCTCCATCGCTGCAACCGATTACGGCGATGTATTGCTGCGAGTCGAACCGGAATTCATTACGCAAAGCCAAGCCACGCTGGCATTCTCGATCAGCGATAGCGGATATGAAATGCCGGACGATATCCGAGCTTGCATGGAAGGCGAGCAGCAATCGACCATGCAAGGCGCCACCGGTCTCGGCCTCAGCGTTGCATACGGATTAGTCAAAGCCATGGGCGGACAATTGCAAAGCACCCGACGGCCGGGCGGCGGCAATGTCTTTTCCTTTTCCATCTCATTCGGCATTTCTCCTACATTCGAAGAAAAACCGCAAACGCCGCGATTCAATAGCTTGGTCGCACTACCGGTACTGCTGGTATGCGACGACGCTGAAGAACGGGAAGAATTGGCCAAACTTTTTCAGAGCTGGCACATGTATCCGTTGGAAGCCGATAGCGGCGAAATGGCGGTCGCCGTTCTCGAACGCGGCATCAATAGCGATCGTCCCATACCGCTCGTCGTATTCACCAACCGCATTCATGGCCAAGACGGATTTCTATTTGCGATGCAAGTGAAGCGTCATCCCGAAGCGAGCGCGACGGGATTAATCATGTTAACGAACGACGGTCGCCGCGGCGATGCAATCAAATGCCGCGAAAACGGTATCGGCGGTTATCTGCCGAAACCCTTCAATCCGCACGATTTGCGGGAAGTGGTCAATACCATCATGGGTGTCATGCGCGATGAGAATCATGTGCCGACATTGGTTACTCGCCATTCGCTACGGGAAAAACGCCAAGGCGCAACCATTCTTTTAGTAGAAGACGATCGCGATAGCCAATTGCTCGCCGCCCACTTCCTCGATCGCAGCCGGTTCAGCGTCGTGCTTGCCACCAACGATGCGGAAGCACTCTCCATGGCGGAACAGCAGCAGTTCGATCTGGTGCTTCTCGATATGGAATTACAGGGATTGAATGGCCTGGGGGTCGCTCGCAAGATCCGCGCCGTGGAAAAAATCGCCGGCGCCCACGTGCCGATTATCGCCATTTGCAGCAACACGAATGCGGAAAAGGAAATGCGCTACCGTGAAGCCGGGATTACAGACATCATGGTGAAGCCGCTGCGGCGAGATGTGCTATTAGCAATGGTATCCGCCTACGTGAAATAGCTGCTGCCGTTTTAACCGCAACCGCAAATTCAGTGAACCTCAAGCCCCTTCCCATGCTCCAACCGGCATGGACACCTCAACCGTCGTTTCTCTAAACGCATTACGGCAGGCCGCGAAGTCATGTCGCGACTGCCCCTTATGGGCCAACGCGACACAAACCGTATTCGGCACCGGCAATTCACATGCTCGAGTCATGTTAGTCGGCGAGCAACCGGGCGATAAGGAAGACATCGAAGGACTTCCTTTCGTTGGTCCTGCCGGGAAACTGCTGGATCGCGCCTTGGAAGAAGCTGGTGTAGACCGGGATGAAATCTATATCACCAATGCTGTTAAACACTTCAAATGGGAACCACGCGGTAAACGCCGTCTACACAAAACGCCGGTTCAACGAGAAATCGATGCCTGCAATCATTGGCTACGAAGCGAAATCGATGCAGTCAAACCTCGCATCATTACCTGTCTCGGCGCTACCGCCGCGCGCGCATTGCTCGGACGAGATTTCAAAGTGTCGATTCAACGCGGCCAATATGTAACAAGCCCATTCGCCGAATTCGTCTTCGCCACCTTACATCCCTCCGCGATTCTGCGCATCAGAGACGCCGCAGCGCAAGCCGATGCCTTCAACGGCCTGGTGCGGGATTTGTCACTGATTGCGAGAGCGCTCGAGCCAAAGTAGACCGGCGATGGTTTTTACATCGGTGATATCGCCACTGTCTATCAACGCCAACGCATCATTCAACGGCAGCGTAAAGACATCGAGAAACTCACCGTCATCCAATTGACGAGACTGCAACGATAAACCGGTCGCCCGATAAAACTCGATGCGTTCGTTGGAATAGCCGACGCAAGGATGCAGCGTCATTAAATGCTTCCATTCATGCGCTATATAGCCGGTTTCTTCCAGTAGCTCCCGTTGCGCAGTCTTCAACGTATCTTCTCCCGCTTCGATCTTACCGGCCGGCAACTCGATCATATGTTTGCGCACCGGATAACGAAACTGACGTTCCAGTACAACTTGGCCATCATCAAGCGTCGCCAACACGATAACCGCGCCAGGGTGAGCAACCCACTCACGTTTAGCAGGCTTGCCTTCCGATGTATGGATATGGTCTTCATATGCTTTCAGCATTTGGCCTTCGTAGACTGGTTTGCTGCTAATGGTGGTCTCGGTGAAATCGGATTGTGGTATTGGTGATTTGCTCATGTCCGTGTGCGCCTGAAAAAAATATTTGAGTTAAAAGTTGGTGCGCGAATTCAATGGCGGCGACTTCCTATCAACATTATCGCAAATTCAAACCGCCTTACGAGCCATAACTTCCACAACAGCAATGGTATCTGCACATTGCTGTGGGGCCGGACGAATATACTTCCGCGGCACTTTCAAAAACAGTTCTTCAATGACATTGAATAAAAGAAATGTGAGTGTAAATAGGCAGAGTAAAAACACTAGAAACGGAGACGATAAATTTTCCGTATTCTACCTTAACAGGTCTAGTCACCGCCCAGCTCCGAATACTTGCAGCCGTAATTGCCGGTTTGCCCTGTTCGATGGCATTGTTGAAAAATTTATTTCAGATGTGCGACGAAGAGTTGAATAATTGTTGCAGGAAATGAGATGCCGTACAAATTTAATGAAGGCCGTCGCGATAAGATTAAGAAGTCACGCTATCGGGTAACGAATTGGCAAGACTACAACGATGCGTTGCGGCGACGTGGCGATATCACGATTTGGTTTACGGAAGAAGCCATCGAAGCATGGCATCCAGCGAAGACTGGCAAGCTTGGACGGCCGCAGGAATATTCGGATTTAGCGATTGAGACGTCCGTATTTATCCGCGAAGTATTTCATTTTCCGTTAAGGCAAACTGAAGGTTTCATGATATCCGTTGCTCGCATAATGAGTGCGAACATTTCGATTCCGGACTATAGCTGTATCTCAAAACGAAGCATGCATTTTTCTCCACAGTTGCTAAGTAAAGCGATGCAACCAGGCAGCCTTGTCATTGTCGATAGCACGGGTTTGAAAGTGTACGGCAAAGATGAATGGCATCGGGAAAAACATACGGCACCGGCACAACGCACTTGGCGGAAACTGCATCTTGCAGTGGATGAAAAGCATCAACTGATTGCCTGCGAACTGACGACCACGGAAGTGGGCGATCCAACGGCGGTGCCGGATTTGTTAGCGCAAGTGCCTTCTGGCTTCGACGCGTTTATCGCTGATGGTGCTTACGATGGCGATCTGGTTTATCAAGCGGTTCTCGCTAAACAACCCGATGCCCTTGTTGTCGTCCCACCGGATAAAACAGCGGTTCTTTCAGCAATGGGCGATAGACAACGCGATCAACATATTGATCTACTTGACCAGTGTGCGGTCGAATGGCATGGCAAAATCAAGTCGGCTATTTTTTACGCAACTATGCAGAGCTTGCCGTGCAACGGTTCAAGCGCATCTTTGGCAATACGCTGAAAGCGCGCGCGTTACCACAGCAGAAAACAGAAGCCAGGATAGGTGCGTCCGCATTAAACAGAATGACGCAATTAGGCATGCCGATCTCTATCAAAATCGCGTAAAGGATTACGAGAAGGCACATTTCACGAGACGTTCGAATTTTTCAACAATGCCATCAACAATGACAAGGCTGTCTGGCTCCATTGCTTAACTCAACAACTGCGGTGATAAATTCACGCTTCGTTTTGAGATACAGCTATAGTCCGGAATTGTTCGATAATGAAAAACAATTAACGGCTTAACTCAAGCGAGTGGCCACGATTAAGCGACGCATTGGTAATGCATTAAGTGACATTAACACTCATTCCACTCTTTTGGAGATTGTGTCAGATACTAATGAGGTAACGACCGATTTCGAAAGCACATTGACCTTCGGTTTACCATTGACATATCGCCATAACAATTCAATAAATGAACCGACCTCTTTTTGAATTTCAAAAAAAGCAATGGCGTTTTTGCGAACCGATAAAACCTTAAGCCAGTTTTTGATAACGTCACCGGTGGCGAGTATTTGTTCCAATTCCGCGTCGCTCAATTTCGCACACTTTGCAGGATCGAATTGTTTAAAGTCTTTGCGGTAGCCTTCGCGGCACTTCAGGAGCGTATATCCCCGCTTTGACGACCGCCTATAGACAAAATGTGCAATAGCTCACAACAGCGCTTTGGTGTACTCGCTACTATGTTTTAGTTCCGCTGTCGATTGTATATTTACGATTTAATTAAAGAATTTTAAGGATTAAAAAATGGCGCCTCATACCTTTAAAAGCTTGAACGCTATAGTGAGTTTCGGTTCGCTCGGTAGAGACGCAGAGAGAGAAGTATTAAACAATGCCGATGAAATGGTTAGGCAGGTTCTAAACGATCTCCCTAATAATGAATCTCGCGCAACAGAGATTAGCGATTTCGTGAACTCGTCATGGTGGGTTCAATATCGAGGTGATATACCGATAAGACTTAAAGTGCTAAAAGCAGTTTTAGGAAGCATCAGTGTTGACAACGTAGATGCTAATGACTTGTCTATCTTCTTGCGAGATATCGTCACTAAGGGAACAATCACTGCGGATGTTTTATCCGCAGCGCTTCGTAAATATCGAGAGTTAGGGACAGAGGGGGAGGCGCTGCTTAACTTTCTTGTTGCGATGACCAGCAATCGATCTAGCGGCAATTTTCATCATGGCGAAATATTGGGCAGTATAAGTGATGCTATCCGCTTGCCTGAAAATGCCACTCAGCAAGTGCAAGATTATCGCACACAGGATTTATTTACTTTATTGAATAATTGTGACGCTCTCAACGAATTCAATGTTGGAGACCTCGATCGGCTTGTTGATATCGCTTATAACAGTGAGACGACGGAAAAGATCCGCTTGGCTCTCTTGCGATTTATTCTCGGTCATCGTAAAAATGACAGCACTCATAGAGAAAATATTGCAAAACAATACAAGGAGAAAATCCGTTCAATCGATGGTCGACGTCAATTGCTTGCCGAGTTTCAAGGTAGGGACCACACATATCGTGAAAGCATACGGCAAGATGCAACTTTTATTGGTGAGTTGCTGAAGTCGAATTCTTTCTCCGGGCTGGCAACAATATTCAAGGAGGAAAAAAAGAATAGAGAATTGATAAGCAACAATATTGACCAAATTGTCAGAAGTATTTGGTCCTCTGGTACTTTCGTCGCATCGCTTTTAAGTTTCTCTGAAAGCTTATCTTACCAAACATCATCACAACAAAATAGGCCAGGCAATAGCGATGGGTCTTCAAGCCAACAGGGAGCAGAAGACGAGGCCGAAAAGCAGTTCGCTCAGCAATTGATAGAAAAAGCCATACAGTATGCAATGAATGCAATGCGAAATATAGGAGGAGTAACGGACCCTGAAGCGTTGCAATTGTTTTCAGTAGCTTTAAAACTTGAAACAGCCGATGCTGATTCTATTTCAATATTGGCTAATGCTTATGCTCAGCGACGAATACATAGAAGCCATATAGTAGAAGAATTAAATTTTTTGTTGGCTCTTATCAAGCATCCAGGTACAGGCATTGATGCTTTTAATATCGCTATAGCGCGCCTTGAATCTATTACTCAGTCATTGGGTTCAAATCCCTCAGTAATTCGAGCGCAAGTTAAAAACCAAATGAGCGATTTTTTGCAAGCAGTCCTCGAAAGTCCGCACTGCAATGCTGACAATTTGCAGGTCGTCGCAAGCAATCCTTACCACAGTCGTGAAAACCTTGAAACGATAGTTGCTAAGCCATTGGCCAATGCAACCTCAACGCCAAAAATAATGGCGCTTTTCAATACCATTATTGACAGCCCTAATGTAAGTCGCCAATGTATTGACGATATTTTTGACCATTTGGATGATATCGAAGACTTTACTAAGCGGTTTCAGCTTTTTGCAACAATAAAATTTCTGAAGGATGAAAAGCTTAGACGACCCAAACGCGATAATCAGAAATATGAAATAGATCGTCTGCTTTACAACTCATTTCCCACAGCTTCGTCGCTTAATGAGTTAATGACATTTGCCAAATCAAGTGATGCTAATAGGAAGCTGCTTGAAGAAAACTGTGATGCAATTGTCTGTAAAACATTTTTTTCGATTCCATTAGAACAGCAGGCAGTACGTCTGCAGGAGTTTATGGAAGCAGATATCCCTACCGACGAACCTTCTTCGGCCCTAGCATTAATGCTTCTTAAAAGTGTTGTAAAAAATATTGGCAGAGAAAATCTTACTGAATTCGTATTATTTAGACGACTCAAAAATATCATTGATTATCCCCTTGCCGATACGGAATTGATTGAATCGGCAGTTGATGCTTACTTTGGAAAGAAAACTTATCACCCGGATAGTCTTAATGAGCAGTTTGATTTTATGGCGAAGGCTGCCATTGCCCTACAGGCAGGTGAGAAATACAAAAATTTATCGGGTCAACTTATTGCTGAATTAACTAAAGATGACGTAGATGAATCATTGACGCCCGAAAGAAGTACCTCTGAGCCTTTAGGCAAGGAAGAAGCATGGCTAAAGCGGCTAATGGATTTTGCTGGTCGTAACCTCTATAACAAGCAGTTTGTGGCGAGTCATATCGAAACAATTGTTGATAATCTGTTTCGGAAAATTCCAGGCTCACGGCTTCAAGAATTCATTTCTAATTTTATCGATTCCTTTAAAGACTCCGAAGAATCGGTTCTTGATCTGAAACAACTAATATTGCGACAGTTTGCGAAAAGCGCTGGCACTGGAAATATAGAGAAAGCACTGGTTTTTCCCATGCTGCAGCATATTTTTGATCATGCAGTGCACGATACGGAAATGCTTAACGCTATCGGAGATGCAATATCGACCAATAATCTCCATGGAAGTCCTGCGTTCCAACTTTTAGGCGCGATTACTCAACATCCACTTGCAGAAGAGACGACGATCGATATAGCAATTCGTAATCTCACCGCATTGACTGCGCAAGGACATAGATCGAGTGCGCAATACGAAACAGATGTGTTGGTGCCATTAACGAGCTTTATTGAAGAGGTCGCCAGAGCAGATAGCTTTAACGGACAGCATCTTAATCGCATGCTGGAAATTGCGACCACTGCTCCTTTACCTAGTGAGCCGGTTCGAACGATATTATTCGAAGCAATCATTAATGATCCACGTCACACAGCCGAACATATAAAGAGCATCTTCAATCTTCATCTCGAGGAGATTGAGTCTGTCGAACGAAGGGTTACCCTGCTTAGAGCAATTGAATTATCTTTGTTTGCAACAGAACAGCATCGAGATAAGTTGTCTCAGCAGATATCTATTTCTTTGCTAATTAGTGAATCGAAATCTTTTAAAGAATTAACCGATTTTGCGAAAGGAAACGATGCCGATGGCATTGAAGCCATTGATAGAATGGATGCTATTTTTAATGGTATCTACTCCCGATTGCTGGACGACGAACGTGCCATACATCTGCGAAGAATTATTGAATCGGAACTGCCAATAGATAGATCCAATGCCAACGCCGCTAAAATATGCGAGCTAATGCTTCAAAAAGCAGCAGAAAAAATAGAAAGAACAGATATAGAATCTAACGAATTGGCTGAAACTATACTTCGGCACCCATTGGCTATTATCGGAAGTATCGAACTGGTGCTTGGAAAATATGCGGCATGGAATAGCGAGAGAGATACGTTAGTTTTCCTTGCCGACGCTCATGGCTTGCAGAGCTTAACCGATGCTCATAGAAGTAAGTTGCTCGAGAGTTTTATATCGATTTTTACCCAGGCGCCCCTTCTAACGGACGCGGACTTATACGATGATCCTTCTGACGAATTAACTAACGACAAGAAATTTGATGAAAAAATAATCAGCTATTTCAGAAGAAGCGCCGCTCTTGGAAAGTTGATCTTAGAAAACATGGATTCGATTGTTCATGATGGGTTAATGAATCTGCCCATTTCTAATCGATTGACCCTTCTTTATAGAGTTTCCGACGGTATAAGCGGCGCAGATGAGTTCGAGACCTCTTTGCGATACGGTTTGCTTAAAAATGCACTGCGGCAAACCACCGAGAATTTAGCGCTTGTTGACCAGGTAAGCGATATTCATTCCCATATTATTTTGGAAGGGATAGGCGACGCCGAAATACTTAATGCTTGCTTTGACGGTTATGTGGCGGCGAGAAAAGAAGGTGAGAATGCTTTAGATGTTTTTATAGCTGCAGCTAACCATCCCTTTGCAAATGAAAAAATAATCAACACCATAGTTGAAAATATCCATCTTGTATTGCGGACAGCGAATGCGGCGAACGACGCATCCCGTATGTTGGAGAAGTTACCACATCTCATGATGCTTATAACAGGTAGTGCTTATTTTAAAATCGATCATTTAGATGCTTTGCTTCGCGCTGCAAGAGAGAGAAATATCCCTGAAGACTTTAAGTCGATTCTCGTTAATGAGGTCATAGATCATCCAGGTTGTACTGAAGCACATGCAGATGTGATCGTCGACGAATTAATAATTACATTTACTTCTCCTAAAACTAGATTGAACTTGCTAGAGAAAACACAAAAGTTTAGAGACGATCCGGAAAGGTTGGTCGAGGCAAGAAAGGCGGAGTTAATCGATAGATTTGCAGGCGTGCCTGCGTTTATTGATTTTCTTACGTCTACAAACAGAAATAATAAGGATACAACATTCGCTATAAAAAACGTTGAAGCTATCTTCGCTGGCGTTTTTCAAAAGCATCAAGTTGGTGCCGCATATAATCATCACCGCATAAATTCACAACACGACCACTCGCAATTGCTAATGTTGCTTTGTGAAAAAATTTCCTCTATCTCGCCTTTTAGTCGCGATTTAAAAAGGCAATTATTTAACAGTGTCATAAAACATGTAACTCAAAGGAATGTAAAAACAAGGACTAATTCACTCGCCATACTGACCCAAGTAATAAACGATAGAGATGTGGTTACGGAAACCATCAATCTTATCGCTGGTACCGGAATACGAGACCTTCCTGATCGATCAGGTACCAGGCCGGTAATATCTCTCCTTAACTCACTTATTGTTCATAGACAAGCCGATTCTGAAACGATTGCATCTGTTATTGCTTATGCATGTCTTGAAAACAAAGTGAAAGGAGCAGAGGCTCAATTATTGGGCTTCTTGGACACCGTAATTGATCAGGAAGAATATTTAAAACTGGGGCATTTAACCGCTCTTGTTCAAGTAATTAACTACACTAACTTGCCTACGTTGGACTCGAGGCTGGCCGTCTTAGGGCGGCTTCGGACCAGATACACCGATAAGGCGCAAGATGAGTTGGGAGAGCTGGGAGATCGCGAACATGCATTGGAAGGACGTGATGGACGGCTAGAAGCGCGTGAACTGGCGCTGACGCATGAAGAGGGAATACAGCTGCAGCAAGATGATGATGAAACACGATCAGAGATCGAAGAGATAAAGAACGAGCGAAAAGCAATACAAGAGGAATTGGAAACGATACAGCGATATCGTACTAGGATACTGGAAACTCGAAATGCTCTAACCGTGATGTCTATTGATGAAATTCGCACCCAGATCATGACGGGAATTCCTTTAGAAGACCTGTATGCTTTTGCTCGGGTGAGTAAGGATTATGCCAATTATTTATTTCGTAGTTTGATACCCCTGGTTTTGAACCACCTAGAAATCACTTCCGATGAGCAACAGAAGACGGCACAGCATTTTGAGGAGATAAAGGGCGGCCAATATAACTCAAGCTTATCCGCCGAGACTGCCTTGGCATATCTACAAAATATGCATATTCAGGAAAACGTAACAGGCGCGCCAGTCGAGGCAAGGCAAAACCTGGAAGAGATGAGGATTTGGCAGCCGTTAACGTCAGCACAAATCCAGACGGCAGAAATCGATCTCGAAATCTTGCAAAATGAACAAGATCGACGAGTTCGGGCCGTTCGGTCAAGGCTACAAGATCTCTTAACCCAACGGAATCCATGGGCATTGCAAAATGGCCGAGCGGAACAAATCCTGCGAGCTCTGCAACCCGTTCAATTTCTAAAAACGATAACCGCGTTGCGTGGTCTTCAATCGGAGGGAGTTTTAACTCCTGCACAAGCGCTGGGAACTATAAACGGGATACAAGAACCAATTGGCATCACCCCCAACGCCAATCAACAATTGGATACGGTGGTTGGTATCCTCGAAAATTTGCAAACTCCTTCACCGGAGCAGCAAACCTTAACAACTCAGCAAGCCGAGCATGCGCAGCAGGCACTGCAGGGGTTGCGAGCCGTGCAAGCACTATTGCAGCTACAGGCTCAGGGAGTCTTAACACAAAATGAAGCACTCGAAACACTTCGAGCCCAGCAAGGCAACTCACCTTTAGAGATCCTCCAAGGATTAATCGCTCGACAAGCCAAGCTAGTTCGGCTATCGGCGTTACTAAACTTAGTGTTAGACCACCCGACATGTAATGATGCTGGTCTTTATTCGGTGGTCAATTCCGCAGCGATTCTTTATCAAAGAAATTTGATAAGTGAAGGACAATTAGGCGAATTCGTTGATAAAGCTATTAATCATGACAAAATCGATGCCGGCACTTTAGTATTAGTAACCACTAATGCAATTTTTAAATTAAAAACTATTCCCACGGAGCATCGACAAGCATTACAGACCTTGGAAGATATACGCGCTTTGGAGGGGCTACAAAGTCAACCATTGACAGCCCAAATCGTCTTGCAATCCCTGCAAAATATATATGGTCGGCAAATCATAGCCGATGGAGAGCTCGCACTCATCAATCAAGCGCAACAGACTCTTCAAAATACACCGCCTTGGCATTCGAACAACTTACCCCAATCCATGCAAGCCCAGGAGAAGGCTTTGCAGATCTTGCAACGTCACCAAAGTCGAGAAGTTCAGACAGCTGAATGGTTGCTGCAAGGTCTACTACCTCGACAGAATCTAACGCCACCGCAACGGAGGCAAATTGAACTGGTGCTACAAGCCATACAACCTTTGCAGTTTCCACAAACGCTGACCGCGTTGTGTGCCTTAAATACCGAGAGGATTTTAGAGCCCGCGGAAGCACAGGAAATTATTAGGGGAATACAAGACCCGCGTGGCCTGAACGCGGTGATTGCTCGAATCGATGCGGTACGAGGTATTCTACAAGCCCGACTAGCTTCGCCGCCTCCACCTAATCAGCAAGCGCTAACCGTCAAACAGACAGAATACGCTACCCAGGCATTGCGGGGCTTAGAGGCCCTGCGAGCCCTGCTCGATTTGCAAAATCAGAATATCTTGATAGATAGTCAGCCTTTGCAAATACTTCGCGTCCAACAGGGCTTCCTACCTCTGCAGGCATTGCAAGGTTTCATAGTTCAACAATCGCAACGATCCTGGATAACTAGGTTGATGAATTCAGTGCTTGCGCACCCAAGATGTGACGCTGAAGGGCTTGACTCGGTGCTTACCACCGCCGGCGACCTGTATGTAAAGAACACTATAAGATGGGAGCAATTAGTAGCACTTATCGATACTGCTATTAACCATGATAAAGCCAATGCCGATACTCTGAATCTAACAATTACCAATGCGTTTGGCTTTTACCCAAAGCCGATGGGGATAGACCAACTCAAGTCGCTTGTGGACACAGCCGTTAATCACCGCAACGCCGATTTCAGCGTGCTGAATCTTGTAATGACCGAAGTTAAGGGGCGGCACGAAGATCCGGATATGGCAGGATTACTTACAACGGTTATGAATAGTCAAAAAGCAAATCTACCCGGCGGTCCTGTCGCTGCCGCAATAATGCAAGACATAATTGACGGTACCATGAAGGTGGCCGATGGGAAATTGATTCCTTTCCTGTCGGATACTATCAACAGTTCGTACGCTCAGATTAATACGCTGGATAAACTTATTGAGGGGATCGAAAGCGGAAAACTCGCTGTTCCGCAAAATGAATTAGGACCGTTTTTAACTACGGTTGTAGGGCGCCCATATATTGATGCCGAGCTGCTTAATAAAATCGTTCTTGGTGTCATCGAGAAAATATTTTCTGTAGCAGACGAGCACATGACCGACGTTTTAATTGGGGCAATGAATAGCTCTCACGCCGATAATATAACGCTAAACATAATCATCGACAGTCTGAGAAATAATAAATTATCCATTCCACAGAATCGATTAGGAGAATTTTTATCTGCCATTGTAAATAGCAATCCTGCCAATACGAACTTGCTTAACAATGTAGTGAGTGGTGTCTTTAAGCAAAGCGTCAATATTGTACAAGAGCACGTGGCTGACTTTTTACTTCAAGCGATGGACAGTCAGCATGCGGATCATACGACGGTATATACGATCGTCGAAAATATAAAATCCAATCCATCGGTAATTCCGCAGAATCAATTGAGGGACGTTTTATTGGCTGTGCTCGCTAAACGATTTGCCGGTACAGCATTACTTAATGATGTTATTGAGAACGTCGTTCAGCAGAAAATACCTCTTCCGGAAGAGCATGTGGCAGATCTCTTACTTCAAGGGATGGAGGGGCGGCATGCAGATCATACGACGGCATCTACACTTCTAGAAAATATAAAATCCAACCCATCGGTAATTCCTCGGAATCGATTAGGGGAGATTTTACTGGCTGCGGTCAATAGAGATTTTGCCGATACGGCTTTGCTTAATGATGTTATTAAAAATGTCGTTCAGCAAAAAACACCTTTGCCGGAAGAACATGTGGTCGATTTCTTAAGCTCTGCAATGGGTAGTCGGCACGCGGATCGTACGACGATATTTGCGCTTGTGGTAAATATAAAATCGAATCCATCGGCAATTCCGCAAAATCGATTGACAGCGGTTTTGTCGTTCGCTGTCAACAGTAAATTTGCTAATACCGAATTACTTAATGATGTCGTGCTGGCTGTTATTCGAGGAAATATTTCGGTGCCAAAATCACATGCGGCGGACTTTTTGCTTGGCGCAATGAAGACCCGACACATGGATCAGACGACACTGGAAATCATTGTCGAGGGTTTGAAAAATAATCCCTCGATTGTTTCCCCGTCTTCCTTGGACAGACTTTTGACGACTGCTATCAATCATGATGATGCTACCTCAGACGTGCTAAATGATGTCGTGGAGGGAGTAATTCAAAAGACGCTTCCCATTCCTGAAGATGGGGTGGGCTCATTTTTACTTATGGCTATTGATCGTAATCGCAGCCGCCATGCGGATAATCGCACATTAACTATAGTTTTGACGGGTATTGAAACCAATAGTTTGCCGGATGCGTCCAATAAGAATTCCCTTCTACTCGCGGCATGCGGCGCGCCCTATGCGGATAAACGCACGTTGAGCATGTCAATTCCTCTTCTTTTTAATCCTGCTATTGAAATAACGAAGCACCAAACATTTAATACTTTGCAGGAACTGCATCAGTCTTCTAAAGAGTTTTCCGATGCCGACGTTATAAATTTGACGCTTGAAAATATTTATAACGCGCCTCATCGAATGGATGCGGAGGATTGTCTTGATCTTTTTTCTCAAATGACTCAAAGCCATCGACATGGTGCCGGGCCGATGAAGTGGGTTGCAAAAATTATTGCCGAGCAGAAAATCAGTTTCCCGCGTATTTCGCATTGGCAAATGACTGAACTAACCCAAGTGCAAAATAGCCTCCTTGATTCGCGCGACCTTGACAGTGAGATTGTCGGGCATGTTATCAAAACTATGGACCATTACCGGAAATCTGGTTCGACTTTTGTGGGAGAATTATTCTCGAAGTTGATTGATGATAGGAATCGCATGCATATTGATCAATCTCACATTTCTCAATTACTAGATTTAATTCCTCATTGTTTTTCATGGGATCAAAAAAACCATTTTGAAGCCTTGATGAAGCATGATGGCTTTGAAGAAATTCATGCTCGTCAAATCATACGCAATGTTAGTGTTGAGCATGATTACAGTCTCACTTCGCCCCAAAAAACGCAATTATTTACTGATTTATTAGATCGACATGACCCGAATAATTCGCTTATTAAGGAACTGCTTCTGTGCGATACCGTTCCCGCCTTACTTGCCGCCGCGTCGTCATCGAAGGTTACAACTGCGACATTTGAGTCGATATTAGATCAATTGGAAAAGAAAGTTCGATCACGGGTAGATTTTGATTCAATACCTGATGTTTTGGGGGCTATTACCCGACATCAAGATGTGGCGCCTCATCAATTTTCTAAGGCTTTAAAGATATTGAACGATATTCCAGGAGCGGATAAGTTTGCCGTCCTGGACGAGGCTAGCCAGAACCCTAATATCGCACAACACCTCGATAGTTTCTTTGCGCAGCTCGGCATATCAGATACAACAAAGCCAACCCTGGGTATAGGCCGAGAGATTGCGATGGATAACTCACATAGCCACGGGAACAGTTATGTTGCCTACTATGAACGAGTGGCGCGAGCCTCCGGAACGCCGGATAAGTATCTTGGAACACTCTTGCAACTTGCGAATAAGAAAAATATGCAGGATCCAGAAGATCGTTTCCGTCTTCGGGTTGCCGTAGGATTAAGTGAAAACGCGAATGTTGCACAGCTCGAAGAGGTCGCGGAAAAAGTAGAGGAATATATTAAAGATAACGCCAAAACCATGCAGGATAAAGATCGGGCCCTTGATGATTTGGCAGTAATTAAAGTCAAGGCGATTCATAATAAGATTTATCCTGGCCGTCCGATGAAAATTGAGAATATAAGCACCGAGTCTCGAGATTTTGACTCAGTACCGTTAGGTATCACGCTAGCAGGTAAAGAGAAAGGCCAAGCCGAAAGAGTCGGTCTGCTCTATGCCATACAGAAAGAGAATCCTTCCGATAACGAGCCGACTCATTTTTATGCAGTGTGCCGGCCGATACAAATAAGAAATGCCGAGAATAAGCAACTCAAGTTTACATGGGGCGGCATAGAAACTAATGCTCGTACTTTTAGCAAGGGTAAGGGCCAACCGGCCTTACAGGCGCTGATAGCGACTTTAGGAAGTGGCTCTCAGAGCATACAAATTAGAATTTCTCCGCATAATGCGTCGCAATTGGATTCGTCGACCATGTCGCATGGACTATCATCTATGTCAACCGGCCATCATTAAGAAATGGCGATAAAGTAGGCTCTGTCGCGTTAATGCGTAGCCAATATTAGCTGCGTTATGATGCCGATTTTTTAAAAGACAATACAACTGTCATGATTGGCGTCAAATCGCTTATTAAGCGTTTTCGGTTTCCGAAGATCTTGTTGGTCTGCATGCGCCGGTATGTGGGCCTGCGCCATCTCGAAAAGATGATGCAAGAGGGCGGCGTCTTTGTTGATCATTCCAGGGTTCATCGTTGGGTGGAGTGCTCTCCCGGAGGCTGGACCGGTAAATAGGAAGGAATTGATACGCTTGCTGGACCTTTAAAAGGAAAAGCACGATGTCATCAAGAGGAATCTATCGTCATTGGGTCGCCCACTTCGGTGGTCGTCAGTTCGCAAGCAATGAGTTGGTGGTTTTCATCCACGGCGAGATGCAATTTCCGCCACGTCGCCGCAAAGCATTGTTGTAGTCCTGCCAATTCGTTACTCGATAACGCGACTTTTTGATCTTATCTCGATGGCTTTAATTAAATTTATATGGCATTCCATTTCCTGCAACAATTATTCAACTCATCGTCGCACATCTGAAATGAATTTTTCAACAATGCCGTTCCGACCAGTCTCCATCAAATGAAAACCACCACCAGTGGTAAACATGTGCTACTTGTGATCAGTTGTTTCTGGACTTTTGCAAGAGTCTCAACTGGACACCTATTTTCAGGAGAAGAAAAATTAACGTATCCGGCGAAAACGAGAGTGGCACCGAATTATCAAATATTCAGGCTGCAGTGAAACGAATGGTGGAACAGCACGCGAATTTGCATGTCGCCACGGACACTCTATTAAATCTTAAAAAGTTGTCTGCGATTGTACAAAGCCGGAGGGATTCTCTACCCCCTAATGAATCCGCTCAGGAAGAGATGTTCAAGCTATATCAAGAAACACAAAGAAGAATAATACTAGCACAGGCATTCTTGGAGAAATGCAAGAGCTTGCAATATTGGCTAAATCGAGTTCACATGAAAGTCATTGAACCGTGGCTAGAAGGAAAGAGCGATAAGTTGGTTCATTTGGCTGCCTTTTCTCCGAAAGGCATAACAGATGCTAAAGCGCAGAGAAGTCGAGAGTTTATTTCCTCAATGAAGAGGGAATTGGCGACGATGGAAGGAATGGTTAAGGTAGACAAGCCAGAAGCAGTTGATACTAATTCTTTGCAATTGTTAGATCGTGACTTACGCGATTCGAAGGCATGGTTGGATGAAAAAACGAGGACATATCCCCTGGAGTCTTTTGGTCAGGTTCTATCTATCGAATATCCAATGGTGCAAGCTGTTCAAGCACAGGAGAGGCAAGAATCGCAAAATAAAAATAATAAGCAAATATATTCCATGGGCTGGCCAAACAAAGTTAAAAACCTAAACGAATTGGAGGACCTTTGGACGAAGGCAGTTGATGTGCAAAACAAATCGCTTTCTAAAATGTCGCAAACAGAACTAGTAGATCGGCAGAGAGACCACTTGAACACGCTTAATGCTAGCGTTAATGCCAATTTTCCATCTGACGAAGGGTTAAAAAATAGTATAACTGAGGAGATACTGAAATCAGTCCTTAGTGAAGGGCTTAGTCGCATTCAAGGCGAGCACGATGCTCGTGCTCATCAGTCTATTAAAGCGGACAAAGAAAAGGAATTGCGGACTGCTTTGGAAACTACATTTCGAAGCCGTGGCGAAGATCTCAACGACGGTGAAGTTTTAGAGAGGTTGAACGGCGAGGTTGCCAAGCAGTTAGACGAGTGGATTGGCGGTAGTGAATATACGACTAAATGGATAACCAAGGTTGATGAAGGAAGGGACGACTTAGAAAAGGAGCTCCTTGAGTTCTCGAAATCTGTACGTACGGATTATTCGCAGCTACCGGAGGGCGTTAAACAAGAACTGACGGCAAGAATTTCACTGGCATTACGGGAAAAAGACCTAAATGTGAGCCGTGAAGTATTAAGGTGCGTGGAAGCCATTACGGACGCTGCGGACGGCCATGAACCGAAACCAGATAAGCTTGTTGCCTTTTTGAAAAGTGTTGAGACTCTAGCTAAACAGTTGGTCGTCGAAGCAGAAAAAGCTCATAGGGAAGCGCAATCAATTGATAGCCAGTCTTCTCTGGACAAACAAAAACGGAAACGTAGCCCTGATTCACCCGTTCGAAAATCCGATATTGACATTAAGGAGGAAATTCGTGATCTTGTCATGCAAGCACAGAGAATAAAATTTAACGCTCTAGCGCAAAGCGGGACACGGGCGACTATACCCGATGACTTTTCCTTGGTTTCTTCTAATACGCAACAAACAATTGGCATCGTTTTGAAGGAAGTAGGCGATGAAGTCTTTCTATTGAATGGGCACAAACAAAGTGAGGTGGATCGTTTTAAAGTGAGCGAACTATCGGATGCGGACCGAAGCAAAGTGGAGGCACAGTTGAAGCTGCTCCTCAAAGACAGGGCGCTTACCACCACAATAACTTCTGTTAAAGAGATTAAGCATGAAGGATCACAGGGGATTGCTAAGAGAACAAAGGGTAAATAGGGAGTCGGACAGAATGCGTTAGATGGGTGCTAGCGAGACGAGATAGACTGAGACAAGGGGGCTTGTTCGGTAGGTTCTGAGTTTCTAAATCGCAGATGGACTTAGCCCGCTTTAACGGAATGGCATTTGCCAAAGGAGTTCCACAGGTTAATGATGTTGGCGATGATGGCGCCTTCACATTGTTGCGATTCTATTTTTTGCGTCAACAATGTTTCGCCAAGGCATCGCTTAATGCGAAAGATTTGTGCCTCCACTCATGAGCGCAAGCCATAGCCGTATTTCGTGACTGTCAACTTGCGTTCATTAATATGCTGACGTAACGTTGGCAGATGAATATGTCGATACTTTATCGTGGATTCCGCTACCCTGCCGAGATTATTAGTCACGTTGTGTGGTTGTATTTCCGCTTTTCATTAAGCTTCCGCGATATCGAAGAGCTGATGGCGGCTCGCGGTATCTTTGTCACTTATGAAACGGTTCGTCAATGGACGCGGAAATTCGGTCAACACTTCGCTAACGCACTACGTCGCCGGTTGCCGAGACGTAGCGATAAATGGCACCTAGACGAAGTCGTACTGACCATCAAAGGTAAGCATCATTATCTCTGCCGCGCGGTCGATCAATACGGTGCAACGCTTGATGTGCTGGTGCAAAGTCGGCGTAATCGCCAAGCAGCGAAGCGATTCCTCCGCAAACTACTAAAGGGCCTCCGTTATATACCTCGCGTATTGATCACCGACAAGCTTAAAAGTTATGCGGCCGCTAAATCGGACATCATGCCTAGCGTTAAACATCGGCAGCACAAGAGCATCAACAACTGCGCCGAAATATCAAATCAACCAACACGACAGCAAGAACGACAGATGCGGCGATTCAAATCATCTTGTCAGGCACAATGCTTTTTGTCTGCACATGGACAGATCAACAATCCGTTTCGCTGCCACCGCAATCGCTTGTCGGCCACACAGTATTATTTCGTCCGCAATCAGGCATTCTCTCTTTGGAATGAACTAACCAGTGTAAACACGATTCAATAAATTACCCTCACCTTGCTAATCGAGCAATCTCTCGACTCAATTCTTAACTATCGTATCCTAGCCGGTAAGTTGATAGTGCCCTTCTCGGGTTATTGTCGTTGATGCTAACTCATGATCAGAATTAAATTCGCGGAATTTTTTTCCCTATTGCGAACTGAATTATTTTGTCTGTTTTCTTTGTTTGTCGATCATAATCTCGGTAATAAACTTTTGTCTTCGACCCATTGATATAGCCATAATCAACGCCCTCATAGCGTACATAATCTAAATCTGGATAATATGCACAGTCTAAAAGTGCCTGAACACTAAACTGAAATAATATTCAGAATCGTGTCATGTCTTTGACTACCTCGTTGAGGGTTATTCAACTGCTTCATAGATATGCATTATTGAAAGAAAAAAATGACTTTATAAATGGGCTAGCTGGTCCTGCGCATGCGCTGCACTCGGCCCATTCGGCGCAAGTTCCAAATAGGTCTTATACGCTTGCTTAGCCTTGTTCGTTTCCTTCAAGTAAACAAACGCATCACCCAAATTAACATAAGCCACTGCACGTGATGGATCGATGCGTGTAGTGTTCTCAAACCACCTTGCAGCTTCCGCATATTTCTCTTGCTTGTAATAAACAAAACCAAGATTATTCGCAGCCAATGCGAAATCGGGCTTATGCTTCAAGGCTTCGGTGAAAGCGGCTTCGGCTTGTTCGTATTGTTTTTCACGATAGAGTTGCAGGCCACGATCGTTAGCGCGTTGAGCGAGTTGGCGTGATGAGGCTTTTACTGGTTGCGGTGGAACGATTTTTTGTTCACCGCCTTGTAGATTTTTCAGCACGATTGGTGCTGCAGAAGATGCAGGGCGGGACTCTTCAAGTTTGTTGTTAAGCGCAATCGCATCGGACGAAAGTTGATTGGTTTGTGCGTTGAGGAATTCTGTTTCGGTGGGAAGTTCGAAAACGAATTCGCCACCTTCGGAACCGGGCAAACTACCGAAGGCTGGCGTTTGTTGCGAAACACCGGATACGGCTGGCGCGACGAAAGCGGCGAGTTCAGTGGCAGTAATTAATCCATCGCCATTCAAATCGGCTTTACCATTTAATGCTTGTAATAACGTCCATGTAAAAACAGAGTGTCCATTAGGTCCACCATCGGCAACCAATTGATCGGCGCCACCGGCGGTCAACATTTGGCGAGCTGTGCGGCGCGCATTCTCTTTTAGGAATTGCGTGCTGCCGCCGCGCGTAAGGCCGAGACCGCTGTAGCAAGCATCCATGACGAATAACACATGTTTAGCATTCATGCTTTCGGCGATGTTCTGTAACTCTGTCATCGGGATAGCATCTGCGGAGATTTGTTGTGGATCGGAATCGACGGGAATGATGTAACCGAGATTGCGGCCGGAGCTAAGCTTGAGTGTCGCGCCGTGACCCGCGAAGAAAACAAAGACACGATCATCGCGTTTGAGTTGCGCATCGCTAAAACGATCATGAAATAACGTCAAGATATTGTTGCGTGTGGCGTCGTCATTCGTCAGGGTCAACACGTGATCGTTTGGAAAACCAAACCGGTTAATGAGCGTTTCTCGAATGGACTGTGCATCGCGTACGGCATATTGCAGCTTGGGCCACTTGGCATAGTTGTCGATGCCGATCACAACGGCCCAGCTATTTTGATAAGCACTGGTGACAGACGTTTTTTCAACTGGCGCTTTGGTGTCTTTGACGGCTTCGAAGTTTTCGCCGTTCCACGCGGCGAAGTGATAACCATCGGCAATCAAACGATCAAGCACCATCGGCAACGCTTTGACGGTGCGTTCGTGTATGTCGTGAAAGAGCACGATGCCGCGATGTTCTTTTTCTATGCTACGCAATACACGATCGGCAATAGAGGCGGGAATCGGATCGGCCCAGTCGAGTGAGTCGATGTTCCATTTAATGGAGCGCAAACCCAGCTTCGATAAAATCTCCATACCTTCTTTATTATGTGCACCGTAAGGAAAACGAAATAGCGGCGCGCGGGATGGATCGATGGCTTTGAGCAGTTGATCCGTGTTTACAATTTCCGCATTTAGCGCATCGCCGGTTTCTTTAGACAGCAGCGCATGGCTGAAGCTGTGATTGCCCAATACATAACCATCAGTCATGAGCTTGCGGCTCGTTGCCGAATTCCCATTGAGTTTCTCTTTGCCATCGGCGGTAATCGTGCCGATATTTTTTCCTACTTGAAAGAACACTGCGGGCGCGTCGTATTGCTTGAGGATGGCGGCGATTTCTTCGGTGTAAATGCGATGGGGTCCGTCATCGAATGTCAACGCAATCGTTTTCGGCGGCAAGTTATAACCGAAGATTTCCGTTTCTTTGGCCTTGCTGCTTTCTTTCGGTTCCGGCACTTGCGGATAGGGAACAATGACGCCGTAGTCCTTTAGGATTTGCTCGCGTGTGTATAGCTTGCGCAAGTGCGTAACATAGTCCGTCCAACGTTCGCGCTTTAGCTCAATTGCTCGTTGATCGAAGCGGCCGAAGATTTGTTTAATCTCTTTTTCGTAGTTCCTCTCGATTTCGGCAAGCGCATCGCGATCTTCTGAAATGCGCTTATGCAGCTTGATAGCGGGCAAGGTTTGATCGGCCGCAACAGTGCGCTGTAACGCGTAGATCACCTCTCGAAATGCCAAGCGATCGGCGTCGTAAAGACCTTCGCCGGATTCAATATAGGTAAGAATGTTTTCTAGTTCGGCGAAGCGGGAGGGATTAGGCGATTTAACGAGTGTGTCGAGCGATTCCTGCAATTTGGCAACGCGATCTAGATTCTCATGAAATAACCCTTGACCGACGCGCTCGGCGGCGGCCAGTTCGCCGGGTGTTAGGGCTTTCTCATCGGCAAGCAACACGATAGTTTTACGATATGCGGCAAGGATGTCTTGCATATCGCGAATGATTTTTACCGATTCAGCCAGATTGGTAGCTGGCACTTGCGCTCCAGGAATTTGAGCGGTTGGCGGGATGCCGTTACCGTTTGGGCTTTTTAGATAAACGAATATGGCGCCGGCTAGGGCAATAGCCAGCGTCGTGGCGATGACGGTTATACGTTTATTCACTTTATATATCCTTGATGCGGCTGCTTTGATTGAATCGAAAGAAGCGGTAATTCGGCAAACATCGATTAAATCACCGCAGCAATCGATAGCACGATAAAAGTAACATCATATGCGAATTCTGACAGATCAATTATTTCATGAAATAACGCCCAATTATGCTATAGCACATAAGTGCAACTCAAAATCCAGCGTCGGCAATACCTACTGTAAAGGAAGAAGCAGTATGGCCAAATTGAATTTGACGAAAAAGGAATCGACGGAGCAGCTCTCAGACAAAGACAACGACAGTTGGAAAATCCTTGTCATCAACGATGAGCAGGAGGTCCATACAATCACACGACTGGCACTGAATAACTTTCGGTTTACAGATCGCGATATCGACGTGCTAAGTGTTTACAGCGTTGCCGGTGCGCGTTCGGTGCTGGAGTCGGAGCGTGATATCGCGGTTGTATTGCTTGATGTCGTCATGGAAGCCGATGACGCCGGCTTGCGTCTGGTGCAATACATCCGCGAAGAATTGAAAAACCCTAATATCCGTATCGTCTTGCGCACCGGTCAACCGGGCCATGCGCTCGAAGAAGACATCATCATCAAATACGATATCAATGATTACAAAGCGAAGACGGAACTAACCGTCCAGAAACTATTCGCGACGATGGTAACCGCACTGCGTACTTATGACCGGATGCGCACGCTTGATAAACTCTTGGCTGAACTCGCGCAACGTGTACTCACGCTAAACGCTGAAGTTGCAGCACGTGAACAAGTGGAAAAAGACCTTCGGGAAAGCGAGTCCAAACTGCAGCGATTATCCGCCCGTTACTGTTTGGCACGCGAAGAAGAGAGCGCGGCAATTGCCCGCGAGGTGCACGACGATCTCGGCGGCGTGTTGACCGTCCTGAGACTCGGCTTATTTTCAATATTGAAAAAAGCGGAAAACCCGCAGTGCGTGCGGGATAAAACGATGTCTCTATTGGCACTGAGCGATAGCGCAATGAATAGTGTAAAGAGAATATCAACCACGCTACGGCCACCTATGCTCGATACGCTTGGCCTCGTCTCCGCTGTCCGATGGTACGTGAACGAGTTCTCCAAATTAGCGGGAATACGTCATGAATTACATCTACCCATTTATGTCCGGCTGTCACCGGATCGCGCCACAGCGGTATTCCGCGTTATCCAAGAAGCGATGACCAATATCGCCCGCCATGCCGAAGCGACGAAAATGGCGATACGAATGTGGAAACATGAAAACCACCTGCGTATCGAAATCGAGGATGATGGCAAAGGAATTACCACCGATGCGTTGACCAAGCCGGATGCATTCGGCATTTTTGGCATGCACGAACGCATTCGTTGTCTTAGCGGCGAACTGTTCATTCAGCAAATAGAAAGCAAAGGCACGACGGTTTGCCTGCGATTCCCGCTGGAAACCGTTTCTCCGCATCCAAAAGATGTCGCAGAAGTTTGCTAAGTTATGCGATCCTTTATCCGGCTGGAATCTGTGCGTCATTACTCTGCACAAAGAAGATTGCAGAATGACAAAGGAAGCACAAGCGGGAAAAGGACGTTAAAGGGAGAAAATCAACGACCGCGAGTATTCCAAAGATATCGGACGACAAAGCCAGGATAGGCAAAGACCAGAAATAAGCACGCCGTAATCGCGTAAAACTCCCAGTGCTGCTGATGCGGCGTGCCGAGGCGGCTTTCCAGTAAATACCCGGCAATGCCGACTAGGAAATATAGCGTCACGAGTTCCGCAAACCGCCAACCTAGATTCTTCTTACCTGTCGTAGGTTGAACAACAAAGAAAATACGTTCAGCTACGAAAGGTAGATTGGCGGCAACGAGCGCGATAAGGAGCAGAATGCTCTGGCTGACGTCCAAGCGACAATTATCCTAAAGACAAACGAACAGCGCTGGCGCACAACGCCATTAACGTATTCGGCAACACACCCAAAATCAGTATGGCCAAACCATTAGCGCCGAGCATGATGTGCATATCCGCTTGAGGTTCGATCGGTGTTTCATCGACCGGCGCGTCAAAGTACATTAATTTCACGACGCGTAAGTAGTAGAAGGCGCCGATCAAGGAGAAGATAACGGCGACAACCACCAGCCAAACATATCCTGCCTCGAGCACCGCTTGGAATACGGAAAGCTTGGCAAAGAAGCCGACGGTCGGCGGAATACCCGCCATGGAAAACATAACCAACAGCATCAAGAACGCATACCAAGGGTTACGCTTATTAAGACCTTTAAAGTCTTCCAGGTTCTCTGCTTCAAAACCGGCACGGGAAAGCAGCATGATCATGCCGAGTGCGCCCAAGGTCATCAGCACATAAACCGCCATGTAGAACATCGCAGAGCCATAGCCGTTGATGGTTCCCGACAAAACGCCGAGCAATAGAAAGCCCATGTGGGATATGGTCGAATAGGCCAACATGCGTTTCAAATTGGTTTGGGCGATGGCGGCCAGATTACCGAGCCCCATAGATGCCACAGCAAGAATCATCAACATGCCTTGCCAATCGCCGGACAAACCTTGCAGGCCCGATACGAGTAAACGCATAAAGAAAGCGAATGTGGCGAATTCTGGTGCGGCGCCGATGAATAAGGTCACTGCCGTCGGCGCGCCATGATAAACATCGGGAATCCACATGTGGAACGGCGCGGCGCCGAGTTTGAACGCGAGTCCGGCAACGATAAACACCAGACCGAATACCAATAACGATTTGCTCGCGCTACCGTTCTGAATCGCATTAGCCACTTGCCCAATATCCAACGATCCGGTGGCGCCGTAAAGCATCGACATGCCGTAGAGCAACAGACCGGATGCCAAAGCACCGAGGATAAAGTACTTCATCGCGGCTTCGGTGGCACGAGCAGAGTCGCGCTGCAATGCAACCATGGCGTAAAGCGACAATGCTAATAACTCCAGCCCCAGATATAGCGTGAGGAAGTGATTAGCGGAGATCATGACCATCATGCCGAGCAACGCGAACAATGCTAACGAGAAGAACTCGCCGCGGAATAGACCGCGCAGTGTTATGTATTCGCGTGAGTAGACGAGCGTAACGCTCAAGGCAATATAAGTCAGCAGCTTCAAGGCATCGGACATGGGGTCGTCCACAAACATGCCGTTGAAGGTATAAGTTACGCCACTGGAAGTGGTAAACGCGGTCAGCAATGCGCAACCGAGAAGCGTCAACTGCGTCAACATATAAGTGACGAAGCGGCGCTCGTCGCAGACAAAAAGATCGGCGATAAGAATGATCGATACCATGCACAGCAGAAAAATTTCCGGCAGTGCGGGCATTAGATTGGGCATGGCGAAATTCATCATGAATACTCTACGGGATGATCTTGGATTGACCGATATGCTGGATCAGATTATTAACCGACGCATGCATTACGTCAGTGAACGGTTTCGGATACAGGCCCATGGCTAGCACGGCGATTGCTAACAGACCAAGCAGGAGGAATTCACGCTTATCGATATCGGCTAATGCGGCAACATGGCTATTGCCGATTTTGCCGAAGACGACGCGCTTCACCATCCACAAGGTATAAGCCGCACCGAATATCAGCGTGGTAGCCGCGAAGAAGCCATACCAGAAATTCGCTTGCAGGGTGCCGAGAATCACCGTGAATTCGCCGACGAATCCGCTGGTGCCAGGTAAGCCGGCATTAGCCATGGCGAACAGCACCATGAACGCAGCGAAGGTGGGCATAGTATTTACCACGCCGCCGTAATCGGAAATTTGCCGCGAGTGCATGCGGTCGTACAACACGCCGACACAAAGGAACATAGCGGCAGAAACAAAGCCGTGCGAGATCATCTGAATCAGCCCGCCTTCTATGCCGAGCGGATTAAAGATGAAAAAGCCGAGGGTAACGAAGCCCATATGGGATATGGATGAATAAGCGATCAGCCGCTTCATATCCGATTGGATCAATGCAACCAAACCGATGTAAACCACCGCGATAAGCGATAACAACACGATGTAACCGGATAGATAGTGGCTAGCGTCCGGGGTGATCGGCAATGAGAAGCGCAAGAAACAGTACGCACCGATTTTCAGCGTAATGGCAGCCAACACGACAGAACCGCCGGTCGGCGCTTCCGTATGCGCATCGGGCAACCATGTGTGCACCGGCCACATCGGTACCTTTACTGCGAACGACATGAAGAAAGCGATGAATATCAGAATCTGCGCTGCGAGCGTCAGCGGCACTTTATGGAAATCGAGAATCGAGAAGCTGCCGTTGGCTTGGAAGTAAAGATAGATGAACGCAGCCAGCATCAAGAGCGAACCAAGCAGCGTATAGAGGAAGAATTTGACCGCGGCATAAACGCGATTCGGTCCGCCCCATATGCCGATAACCAGGAACATCGGAATCAGCATCGCTTCGAAGAAGACGTAAAACACCATCGCGTCCAATGCGGCGAATACGCCGTTGATAAAACCAGACATGATGAGGAATGCCGCCAGGTATTGCGCGACTTTTTCTTCGATGACTTTCCAGCCGGCAATTACCACCAATACCGTCGTGAAACTGTTCAACAGCACAAACAACATGGAAATGCCGTCGACGCCTAAATGGTAATTGATGTTAAAAGCTTTAATCCAAGGCGTTAGTTCCTCGAACTGCATGCCTGCTTTCGTCGCATCGAACTGCGTGAAAAGCGGCAAGGAAACGAGAAAGCCGGCGATCGAACCGATCAATGCGAGAAATCGCGCTGTGCCGGCATTGCGGTCGGAACCGGTGGCAAGAACAACGAGACCGGCAATGATGGGTACCCAAATGGTGAGGGTTAATATGGGAAATCCAGTAAGCATAAATTAGAGATGTGGCAAATTTAGAGAGGTGCATTGAAAAAAGCCATCACCGAATTCTTGAATGCTCATGATTACTTTTTCCAATTTTGGTTAGCACAGCGAACAAATTGGGTGGTTTTGTTCTTTAATAATTGCAATGCGATGGTATCCTGATTTACGACTTTAAAAAGCAATGTTTCTTTATCCGATGTTTTGCTATAAGGATGCTGTTCATTCAATCGAACCAATACACCCTGAGAATTTAATACGTAACGAACATTGGAATATCCATAAGCAGTGGATGCACCATCCACGTCAACCGAAATGTTGAGCTGGGTTTTAGTAAATTTAAGCTCCGGATGCCTGCACTCAACTCCGCTTCTTGCCCATTCCCCTAGAACGACATTGTCTTTTCGAGATTCTTGGGCGTAAGTCATCATGCTAGGCAAAACCAATAATACTGGCCACCATGTTGACTTTTTGGAACGCGACACGCCCACTCCTTTCTAAGTTCGTCGAAATCTTTAAACGCTAATTCGATTGGAATTTCTTTCTTATAAAACTAATCAAGCATCTTCGATCTTTGCTAAAAATTCCCAAATCACTTTTTTGTTGATCTAAATCCGGTTATACCAAACCGTTAGCAACAGGCACACGCCGATGATCATCGTAAAGGCATAGTGATACACGTAGCCCGACTGCAAATGACGGGTAAAGCGGGAGACGAAACCGACCAACTTCGCTGTGCCGTTCACCATCAGTCCATCGATTAAAGTCACGTCGCCGAACCGCCATAATCCGCGGCCCAAGCCGCGCGCACCGCCAGCGAAGAACCAGTCGTTGAACTTATCGAAGTAGTATTTGTTGTCGAGCAGCGTGTATATGGCACTGAAGATCTCTTTGATCTTTGCCGGAATTTCAGGTTTCTTCATGTAGAAAACCCACGAGACGGCAACACCAGCCAACGCTAACCAGAACGGTGCGGACATGAACGCGTGCAATGCCATTGCGCCTGGGCCACCTACACCATGAAACTCTTCAGCTAGCTCTTTCATTGCCTCATGTTCCGGCGCAATGAAAATAACAGACTTGAACCAGTCGCCAAACAACATGGGTTCGATAGTCAAATAACCGATGATGAGCGACGGAATTGCCAGTAAGACCAATGGTAGCCATACCACCCAAGCCGGTTCGTGCGGTTTTTCACCTGGCGCAAGACCATGATGATGCTCATCACCCGGCTCTTCGTCGCCATGGGCTTCATGTGCATCATGCCCCGCTTTACCGAACCGCTCTTCGCCATGGAACACAAGAAAGTACATACGGAACGAATAAAACGCAGTCACGAATACGCCGGCAAGTACTGCAAAATAAGCGAAGTCACGGCTTGCTAGATGCGATGCATGCACCGCCTCAATGATCGAGTCTTTGGAATAGAAGCCCGAGAAGAATGGCGTGCCGATCAGTGCGAGCGAACCAATTAGTGATGTGATCCAGGTAATAGGCAAATACTTACGCAAGCCGCCCATATTGCGGATGTCCTGATCATGATGCATAGCGATGATTACAGAACCCGCAGCCAGGAACAAAAGCGCCTTGAAGAACGCGTGCGTCATCAGATGGAAAACAGCTACCGAGTACGCAGAAGCGCCGAGTGCGACAGTCATATAACCAAGCTGCGATAGCGTCGAATAGGCCACCACTCTCTTGATATCGTTTTGCACCATGCCGAGGAAGCCCATGAATAGCGCGGTGATTGCACCGATGGTCATAACGACCGATAAAGCAGTGTCGGACAATTCGAACAACGGCGACATGCGCGCAACCATGAAGATGCCGGCCGTCACCATTGTTGCCGCATGAATCAGCGCAGAAATCGGTGTAGGGCCTTCCATGGAATCGGGCAACCAAACGTGTAGTGGAAATTGTGCCGATTTACCCATTGCGCCGATAAAGAGCAGGATACATGTCACCGACAACAAGGCCCATTCGTGGCCGGCGAAAATCTGGATGTTCAATTGTGCAAGTTCAGGCGCTTTGCTGAATACCGTCGCGTAATCCAAGCTGCCTGTATACATCAACACCAAACCGATACCGAGCAGGAAACCAAAGTCACCGACACGGTTAACCAGGAATGCTTTCAAGTTGGCATAAATAGCGGTCGGACGGGTATACCAAAAACCGATCAACAAATAAGAAACCAAGCCCACCGCTTCCCAACCGAAGAAGAGTTGCAGGAAGTTGTTCGACATTACCAGCATCAGCATGGAGAAGGTGAACAGGGAGATGTAGCTGAAGAATCGCTGATAGCCGGGATCATCAGCCATATAACCGATGGTATAGATATGCACCATCAGTGAGACGAAAGTCACCACCAGCATCATTGTTACCGTGAGCTGGTCGATCAGGAAGCCGACTTCGAATTTTATATCGGCAACGGTCATCCAGGTATAGAGCGGGCCATTGAAAACATGGCCAGCCAACACATCTTGCAGAATGTAAAGGGACGTAAAGAACGAAATAGCAACACCGAGAATGGTTACCCAATGGGCACCAGCGCGGCCGATTTTGCGACCGAACAAGCCGGCAAGAATACTGCCGACGAGGGGCGCCATCGGTACCAGCAAATACAAAGCTTGCATATCTTTCATACGATTTTCTTGTCGTAAGGTTGTGCTACGCGCACAAGTTATCCAGTCGAGTCGCGACTGCGACTCGATGCGTTGTTTTATCCCTTCAAGCTGCCTAAGTCGTCCACGTTGATCGTGCGCAAGTTACGGAACAACACGACCAAAATAGCCAAACCGATCGCGGACTCTGCCGCAGCGACAGTCAAAATGAAGAAAACAAAAATCTGCCCGGCGGTGTCACCTAAATAATGGGAAAAGGCGATGAAGTTCATATTCACCGCAAGCAGCATTAACTCGATCGCCATCAATAAAATGATGACGTTCTTACGATTTAGAAAAATCCCCACTATGCTAACGGCAAACAATATCGCGCCGAGCACTAGATAATGGGAAAGCGATACGCTGGACCAGTTCAAAGCATGACCTCTAGATTTATTCGCTATTCGTAACCCGGATTAGCACAGCTTAATCCGGGATTTCGTTTTGCCGCCGAGCTCGCAATTTCCCGGATTACGTCTTCTAATCCAGGCAATGCATTCAACCGCTCGTACCTACCGAATCGGGAGCAAGCGGCTCCTGTTTTTTCTCCGACGGCATGGACACTATACGCACGCGATCTTGACGCTTTACACGCACTTGCATCGCCGGGTTTTGATATTTCGTTTCCTTCCGACGGCGCAACGTCAGCGCAATAGCGGCGACAATTGCCACCAGCAACACGACGGAGGCTAGCTCAAACGGATAGAGATAATCGGTATAAATGAGACGGCCCAATTCTTTGGTGTTGCTATAGCCGGCCGCCGGGTCCGGCGGCGAAGCGAGTTGATCGAGACCAATTTTTTGGCTGGTCAATACCATGGCCATTTCAAGCACCATGACAAGACCGACTGCGGCGCCGAGCGGAAAGTAATTCCAAAATCCTTCGCGGAGCTGGTCAAAGTTGATATCCAGCATCATCACGACGAATAGAAATAGCACCATTACCGCACCGACATAAACCAATACAAGCGTAATAGCGAGGAACTCCGCCTTCAACAACAGCCATAGGGCCGATGCAGTGAAGAACGACAGTACGAGGAAGAGCGCGGAGTGAACCGGATTACGTGCAGTAATAACACGCAGCGCGGCGAAGACCAGAATCGCGGCGAAGGCATAGAAAATTGCGGTTTTCAGATCCATAAGCATTGTCTGTCTTCTTATCGGTATGCCGCGTCGGCTGAGCGGGCTTTGGCGATTTGGGCTTCGTACTTGTCGCCAACCGCCAGCAACATGGGCTTGGTGTAATTCAAATCACCGCGCCGCTCGCCGTGGTATTCAAGAATATGTGTTTCAACGATCGAATCGACCGGGCATGACTCTTCGCAAAAGCCGCAGAAAATACACTTGGTTAAATCGATGTCATAACGCGTAGTACGGCGCGAACCATCGGCACGCTGCTCCGACTCGATCGTGATAGCCAATGCCGGACAAACGGCTTCGCACAACTTACAAGCGATGCAACGCTCTTCACCGTTGGGATAACGGCGCAACGCATGCAGTCCACGAAAACGCGGGCTGTAGGGCGTCTTTTCCTCAGGAAACTGCACGGTAATTTTGCGTGCAAACAGGTGCCGGCCGGTGAGGCGCATGCCTTTCACCAACTCCGTCAGCATCAGACTGCTGAACAACTCTTTCATGGCGCCCATGGTTCTTCTAATACCCTTCGTTAACTGTTGAACCAGAGGTTAAGTACAGGCCAATGCCGAAACGGTTCCTGCATGCAGAGACCGACGACAATCAGCCACACAATGGTGATCGGAATGAATACTTTCCAGCCGAGTCGCATGATTTGGTCATAACGATAGCGGGGAAACGTCGCGCGGAACCAAAGAAACAGCAATAATACGAATGCGACTTTCAAACACAACCAGACAAATCCGGGCACCCAGGTAAACGGTGCAAACGGCAACGGCGAAAGCCAGCCACCCAAGAACATAATAGCGGTCAGCATCGCGATCAAAATCATGTTCGCGTATTCGGCCAAGAAAAACACGGCGAATGCGGTTCCCGAATATTCCACATGGAAGCCAGCCACGATTTCCGATTCACCTTCGGCCACGTCGAACGGGGCACGGTTAGTTTCCGCAACGCCGGAAATCAGATACACCAAGAATAGGGGCCACAACGGCACCAGATTCCAATTCAGAATGCCGAAATTACCCGCTTGATGATTGACGATCTGCACCAGATTCAAACTTTGCGAAACCATCAGCACGCCGACCAGCGCAAAGCCCATAGCGATTTCGTAAGACACGATCTGTGCTGCTGAACGCAAGCAACCTATGAAAGCATACTTGGAATTCGATGCCCAGCCCGCAACCACGACGCCGTAAACACCCATCGAGGTGATTGCCATGATGAACAGCAAGCTTGCATCAACATTCGCCAACACCATTTCCGGGCTGAACGGCACCACAGCCCATGCAGCTAACGCGGGCATGATGGTCAATACCGGCGCGATGATGAACAAGAATTTGTTCGCACCGGAAGGAATAATGATTTCCTTCAGTATCAGCTTGATCACATCGGCGAAAGGCTGCAATAAGCCTTTGAAGCCAACACGATTGGGGCCTATGCGTGCTTGCATATAGCCAATGATCTTACGCTCGGCAAGCGTAAGGTAAGCAACGCAAAGAATGAGCGGGATCAGAATGGCGATGATCTTGGCCGCCGTCCATGCAAAAGTAAGGACGTTAGGCCACATCGGTCCGAATAGATTTTCTAAAGCGTTCATGCCACTTGCTCCGCGGCAACACGTTGTACCGACACTTCGCCGAACATCGGTCCCATCGACGCGGTAGACGGATGACCGGCAGCCAAACGCACGCAGCCGTCCGGCAGTTTGTCGTCTTGCACAACTTTAAGTATCACACTGCCGTCGCCTTGCTGAACGTTGATGCTATCGCCAATGTTCACATTGAGACGCTGCATGAGATTACCGTTCATTGCAGCCGCAGGCGCTTTCGCATCGCGTGTTTTCTGCAAGCTAGGTGCTCGGCGCACGATAGCATCAGTGTGATAAATCGGCACTTCACCGATTCGTTGCATCGCCGGCATTGCCGTATGCAATTCACCCCGAATGCCATTAATGGTGTTGTTCAATTTGCCGCGAACCAGCGCATCGAGATCAGCGCCGATTTCGTTGCGCACTGCTTGCACGTCATCGAATTCGAAACCGCTCAAGCCAAGCAAATTACCTAAGACACGCATTACTTTCCATGCCGGCCTTGCATCGCCTTGCGGCTTTACCGTGCCGTTGAAAGTTTGCACGCGCCCTTCAGTATTGATGAACGTGCCTGCTGTTTCGGTAAACGGTGTAATCGGTAGTAGCACATCGGCGTAATCCATGGCTGTATGCTTGTACGCCGACATCGCAACTACCATATCGGCCGCCTTCATGGCTTTCATAGCGGCCGTCGTATCGTAGCAATCCAATTCCGCTTCTACGCCGAGTAACAAGTACGCTTTAC
>Ga0157374_10000499_pt1 | contig 35595 bp, 34 predicted proteins | sample M25metaG_FD_115308 | JGI IMG/M metagenome (GOLD analysis project Ga0157374, IMG submission 115308) | Miscanthus rhizosphere microbial communities from Kellogg Biological Station, Michigan, USA - M2-5 metaG | ecosystem: Host-associated > Plants > Roots > Rhizosphere > Soil | place: USA: Michigan...
AACAGGGTCAACAGGGTCAACAGGGTCAACAGGGTCAACAGGGTCAACAGGGTCAACAGGGTCAACAGGGTCAACAGGGTCAAGGCCCCGGCAATGGTTCCGGGCAATCTTCCCAGCCCGATCAACAAACGGCCCAAAGCCAGGGGCAGAGCAAAGGCCAGGGGCAGCAAGGCCAGAAGGGCGAAGGAGAAGACACCACGCGGGGCAACCATGGCGATTCCCTCGGAAACACCGGCGAAACAAGCGTCACCCCCCTTCGCTATGGAGAAATCCCGAAGGGCCAGCCCAACCAGCACTACACCGACACCACGCCCGATCGTGCGCCCGAGCACATTCCTCTGTCCGACGATCTGCGCGGCAAGTTCGAGCGTGATCTGGTCGATGATCTCCGTGTCTCCGCGCTGGACGTCAACGCGATCGCGCCCAATGCTCCCTCGGTGGCCCGGCTGAACCAGCTCATCCAATCCACGCCCAACCTCGTCACCGACAACAAAGCCCATGCCGCCTACCTCGGCGACGTGAGCAATTCACTCGACGGCGTCATCCAGTTGCTTCGCAACCGGCTCAACGAAAGCCGCCGCCAGCATTTGCTGACCGATCAGAATCCCGATCAGGCCCCGCCCGCCTATCGTCCGGCGGTGTCGGATTATTTTGAACAGCTTTCCAAGGATTACCAGGCCGCTCCCGCGAATGACACCGCGAGCCCATCCCCCAGCCCGGAGGCGAAGCAATGAACAGCCCGTTGAGCAACGCCTTTGAATGGCAGTTCGGCGGCTGGCTTCGGAGCTGGCCACCCACGCTCGACTGGAGCCTGCTGGCGGTCCTCGCCGGGGCCGGGCTCTGGCTGGTGCTGTGGTCCTACCGGCATACCCTGCGCGATCTCACCCCGGCGCGACGGCTTGCCCTCACCATCCTGCGGGCGGCGGTGGTGCTGGCCTTGCTGCTCTGCCTCGCCAATCCCTCCCGCGTCCAGCGCAGCCAGCGCGACGATGGAAACCGGCACACCCTCTATGTGCTCGTCGATCGCTCGGACAGCATGAGCACGCCGGACTACCGTGGGGCCACCCGGCTCGCCAGCGCTCTGCGGCTCTGGCAGGAGCATGCGGGAGAGGCCGCCGGCGCCTTCAGCAAGGTGCAGTATTTTCGGTTTGCCGATCAACTGGACCCGGCCAGCAATCTCGACGACGCAACGACGCACGCCGGGCCCGGCAATGAGACCCATCTCTACGACGCACTCGGCCACCTGCTCGACCAGTCGCCCGGCGCAATCGTGTGTCTCACCGACGGTCTCGACACGACGACGCAGGATTCCGCCTCGCTCGTCGCCTCGGCCCAGCAGCGCGGGGTGCCGCTTTATTTCATCCCGGGGAGCAATCGCACCCATGCGGGCGAAGTGCTCGACATCCGCGAGCTCAAGGCCCCCTCCGGCGTGCTGCGCCAGACGCAGTTCACGGCCAGCGTGCTGTTGCAGGCGGGGAATGCGAAGGACGGCCTGCTCCCGGTGGAATTATGGAGCGGCGACCAGCAGCTCGCCTCGGCGGATCTGCCGGTCCGCGCCGGGGTGCATCTCGTTCCCTGGTCGGTGCCGGTCAACGCGGGCGAACCCGGCTCGATGCCGCTGGAGTTCCGGATCGGCAGCGGCGTGCACCAGCAAATCGCCGCCTGCACCACCCGGATCGTGGAACAGACCAAGGTGCCGGTGCTCTACTACCAGGGCGCACTGCAATGGGGTTACCGCTACCTGCTGACCGCGCTGGAGAGCGACCCCAGCTTCCAGATGACCAGCATCCTCAATCCCGCGCTCGGCGTACAGATCACCACCGGTGATTCCGGCCAGCCGATGCTGCCCGACCTGCCGGATGACGCCCGCGACTTGAAGCCCTACCGGATCGTGATTCTCGCCCACGTCTTTGCCGATCTGCTCACCCCGCGCCAGCAGCAGGCCCTGCTCGATTACGCGCGCGGCGGCGGCGGCGTGCTCTTCATCGCGCCCGACAGCGAGGCCACCAGTCGTTTCGTCGGGACCGACATCGAGCAGATGCTCCCGGTCAGCTTCGACTCCCGTCGCAGCGAGGAAAGCGCGCTCGGGGCCTTTGAAGCGCAGATGGCCAGCAGCACCACCGGCACGCAGGACACTTTTCTCGACGAAAATTCCGACCGCGTGCAGATGCCGCAGTTGCATCCCTTCGCGCTGCCGCCGGGAGTGAAAAGCCCGGCGCTCGCCATGCTGTTCAAGAACCTGCGCCCCGATGAAATGCCCCGCTTTGCCAACTACGCGCGGGTGCGCGGGGCCAAGCCCGGGGCGGACATCCTCGCGGTGAGCGGGGATTCCGCGGGTAACCAGGCGCCCATCCTGCTCGCCCGCCAGCAGTTCGGCGACGGCTTTACCGCCGCGCTCACCACCGACCTGCTCTGGCGCTGGAAAATGTCGCTCCCGAGCAGCAGCCATGCGGTGGAGACCTTCTGGCAGCAACTGCTGCTCTCGCTCGCCCCCGCGCCCGCCGAGGGCTTGCGCATCGTGAAGACCACCGAATCGCCCACCCTGAATGCGCCGGTTACCCTGCGCATCACCGGAGCCAGCGGTGACACCGCCCCGGGGTTGGCGCTGGTTTCGCCAACTGGCGATAAATCACCACTCACCGCGCACCATGAGAGCGGGCAGGAGGCCCACGAGTGGGGCGCCACCTTCACCCCGCCCACCATCGGGCGCTGGGAAGTCCAGGCCGCCGATAGCACGGGCAATTCCGCGCGCCTCACCTTCAACGTCGCGAAGAAGGTGCAAACCACCGAGACCCTCAACCTGCCGCCCAATCTGGACCAAATGCGGGCCCTCGCCGACAGCACCGGCGGCGCGCTCATTGGCGAGGAACCGGCCTTCCATGCCAGTGCGACGGTGAATGACGATTCCGGCCTGCAACTGGCCCACATCCGGCCGCTCTGGAATTCCTCGTGGCTGCTGGCGGCGATGCTGGCTCTCTACGCGACCGAGCTGATCACCCGCCGTTGCTTCCGCCTGCTATGAAAGCTCCCCGCTCTCCCATTTTTCCCTTGCTGCTCTGCCTGCTCGCCGCGCTGGTGACTCCGTCACCCACCCAGGCCCAGGATCAGACCACCCTGCGGGGCGAGCGCGTAGGCTGGGCCCGCTTGAAAACCACCAGCCCCTACTGGCGTCGGCACGCCGATGGCGATCCGGTGCTGATGCAGTTCCTGCGCGACAATACGAGCCTGAACATCGACTCCACCTGGTATGTGGCGGATGTGGAGAACCTGAAGCAGATGTGCTCCTATCCCCTGCTCTTTTCCCAGGGCATCCACATGGTGGACGACGAGCGGGGACGCAATAATCTCGCCGAATATATGCGCCGCGGCGGCTTCCTGCTCGTGGACTGCTGCATCAATGGCGACATCACGCCCGATCCCGACGAGTTCCTGCTCCAGCAAACCCGCGAGCTCTCGCAAATCCTGCCCGAGGCGCGCGTCGCCGCCCTGGCCCCCACGCACGCGATCTACCGTTGCTATTTCCCGATCCCCGACGGCAAGCCGCCGCACACGTATTATAACAACGTCTTCAACCCGCGCTTCGCGAAGCACGGGCTCTACGGCATCTATATCGGCGAGCGGATGGCCGGCCTCATCAGCCTCAGTGGGCTCCAGTGCGGCTGGGACCGGATGATCGCGCCACCGGGCCACGACGTGGCCTGCATGCGCATGCTGGTGAATATCTACATCTACGCGATGTTGCAGCGCGGTTGATTTTTGGACTGACAAGCCCCCGACCGGTCGGCTACTCCATTCATCTGTCTCCCGCTTAATGGATACCCCGATGCTGAAGATCCCAAGGCCATGGAGGGCAGCGCTTTTGCTGTTCCTGACGGTTTCCGCGCTCTCCGCGGCCACGATCACCGACACCGACGGCTACGTGTATCGCGACGCAAAAGTGATCCAGGTCGAGCCGGATGGCTTGCGAGTCGAGTATGCACAGGGCGTGGCGAAAATCCCGTTCGAGAAAATGCCCGCCACGCTGCGGGAGAAATACCACATCGATGCCGGGAGGGCCTACGTTTACCGCGATTCCCTCGCGCATCCGCAAAACGAAACCACCTCCCCCACCGGAGGGCTCACCATCCAGCCTGCCGCCCCGACCTCCGCAGGACAGCCCCGGCCACCGGCGAAACCCGGATCCTCGCAGGGATCGGCAGCCAGTGCGGGCCCTTCCAGACCGGCTTATCCGTGGCCGCCCCTTCCACTGCCCAACACGGACAAGTCGATCTTCCACCTCCTTTCGCTCATCGCGATGGCCTTGCTGAGCTTTTCCCTCTATTTCCTCCCCTCCTGGTTCGGGTTGAAAAAGAAAAGCTGCCTCGCGATCTTCCTCGTGAATTTCTTCCTCGGCTGGACGTTGATCGGCTGGGTGGTTGCGCTGGTGTGGGCACTCATCCGCAAACCCGGCGAGGAAATCGAGGCGCAGAAGAATGCGCCAACCGTAAAACTGATTCTGGCCATCTTCCTGGGGCTCAACCTTTGCTCCGCCTTCGCGAATTATTTCTGGGGCGATCAAATCTACCAAATGCTGAAGGCGATGCAGGAGAAACAGGCCACCCTGCAGGCGGCGCCCAGATAGCAGGTCCATCCAGAAGTTCACCGCCGCACCTACATTCACACATCATTATATTCATATTGACTTATATGAATCCCCGTCGATGATCACGGCGTGGAACTTGTTGAAATCTACCAGTGCCTTTGTGAGGCCACGCGGTTGCGGATCATCCATCTGCTGACGCACGGGCCGCTCTGTGTCTGCCATTTCCAGCACCTGCTGGAGGAGCCGCAGGTCAAGATCTCCCAGCAGCTCGCCTATCTGCGCAAGCACGGGATGGTCGAATCCACCCGGCACGCCAACTGGATGATCTACTCCCTGCCGGCCAAACGGTCTCCCGAACTGGAGGCCAACCTGAAGTGTCTCCAGGATTGCGCGCAGACCGATCAACGGTTCCGCAGCGATCTGCGCCGGCTGGGAAAAATGAAAGAGGAATCCCAGTGGGTGGCCTCGGCCCTTGAAACCAAATGCTGCTGAAAGATCCCGGCGTTTAAATCCCTTTATGAATCCACCCACCGTTCTCATTCTTTGCACCGGTAACTCCTGCCGCAGCCACCTCGCCGAGGGCATCCTGCGCCAGGCCGCCGGGGACCTGCTCAATGTCCAGAGCGCCGGCTCCAGGCCCGCCGGATATGTGCACCCCAAGGCCATCGAGGTCATGCGCGAAATCGGCATCGACATTTCGGGCCATCACTCCAAGCACTTGAGCGAATTTCTCGACCAGCCGGTCGAAACCGTCATCACCGTCTGCGGCAACGCCGACCAGGCCTGCCCCATGTTTCCCGGCCAGGTGAACCGCCACCACTGGGGATTCGATGATCCGGCCCATGCCACCGGTACCGAAGAAGAGCAGCTCGCCGTCTTCCGTCGCGTGCGCGACGAAATTCGCCGGGTCTTTGCCGCCTACGCCGCCGGACGGCTCGACCAGAACCAGGCATGAAATCCATCGCGAAGCCCTCGCCCTGGCCGTGGCTGATCGGGGAATTTATCGGCACCTTTCTGCTCGTCTTCTTCGGCTGCGGCAGCGTGTGCGCCGCCGTGTTGCATGGAGCGCAGGTCGGCATCTTTCAAGTCGCCATTGTGTGGGGAATCGGAATTGCCCTGGCGATTCATCTCACCAGCAGTCTCAGCGGGGCGCATCTCAACCCCGCCATCACCATCGCCGCCGCGTGTTTTGCGGGCTTTTCCCGGAGAAAAGTCATCCCGTATATCGCCACGCAAATGGCCGGAGCCTTCGTCGCCGCGGCGGTGCTGCATCTGATTTTCGCGGGCTCGTTGACCGCCTTTGAGCAGGCGGGCGGCATTGTGCGCGGGCAGCCGGGCAGCGAGGCCAGCGCCATGGTCTTTGCCGAGTATTTTCCGAATCCCGGTGGCCATCCGCTTTCGGCCAGCCATCAGCCAGTTCCCGCACTCTGGCAGCCGATGGCCGTGGAGATCATCGGCACCGCCATCCTCGCGCTGGTCATTTTCGGCGTGACCGATCCCCGCAACAGCGGTCGCCCGTCCACCCACGCCCCGGTCATGATCGGCCTCACCGTCACCCTGTTGATTTCCCTCCTCGGTCCGCTCACGATGGCGTGCTTCAATCCCGCCCGCGACCTCGCGCCGCGCCTTTACTCCAGCCTGGCCGGCTGGGGTTCGATTCCCTTCACCGCCAATGGCTGGGGCTGGCTGGCGGTGTATGTCGTCGCGCCCATCCTGGGCGGGTTGATCGGGGCGGGAATCTGGAAAGTCCTCCTTTCCCCGCAATACCGGGCAGTGCATGAACCGCTGGTCTAAAAGTTGAGACTGGCGCGCGGGCGTTGAATCCGTATGCTGGCCCGTCCTATGCCCCGCATTTTATCTGGAATCAAACCGACCGGCCGCCTGCACATCGGCAACTATTTTGGCATGATGCGCCCTGCCATCGACTGGCAGGAAAAAGGGGAGGCCTTTTACTTTGTGGCGGATTACCACGCCCTGACCACCCTGCGCGACCCCAAGTTGATGCAGGAATACACCCGCGGCATCGCGGTGGATTTTCTCGCCTGCGGCCTCGATCCGGCCAAGGCGACGCTCTTCAAGCAGTCGGACGTGCCACAGGTCTGCGAGCTCACCTGGATCCTGAGCACGCTCACCCCCATGGCGATGCTGGAAAACTCGCACGCCTACAAGGCGGCGATCGACCATGGCCGGGAGCGCGAGCTCGGGCTTTTCGCCTACCCGGTGTTGATGGCGATCGACATCCTCATTTACGACAGCGACATCGTGCCGGTGGGCCGGGACCAAAAGCAGCACGTGGAAATCACCCGCGACCTGGCCGTGAAATTCAACCGCACCTTCGGCGACTGCTTCAAATTGCCGGAACCCAGCATCCTGCCCGAGGTGGCGACCATCCCCGGCCTGGACGGGCAAAAGATGAGCAAGAGCTACGGCAATACGATCGAACTTTTCATGGAGGAAAAGGCGCTGCGGAAGAAAATCATGAGTATCGTGACGGACTCGACGCCGGTGGAGAGTCCTAAAGACCCTTACAATTCATCCATTATTGGTCTCTATAAACTATTCGCGACGGAGTCGGAAGTAAAACAAATGGAACACGACTTTAAAGCGGGGGGGACTGGTTATGGAGACTTCAAAAAAAGATTATTTGAACGGATTTGGGAGTATTTCAGTCCAATGAGGGTGCGTAGAAATGAGCTACTTGCGCATCCTGAATATATTGATAAAATATTAAAGGATGGTGCCGATAAAGCGGTAGTTATTGCAGACAAGACTCTCTCACGCGTGCGCGAGGCAGTTGGACTCAATTAGCCTGAAAGGGCGGCCACGGAGGTGTAAGAAAATTGTAAAAGTAATTGCAAGACAACGACAAATGAATATATCCACGGGGGGTTCATCCGGACACCGTGGAACACCCATTAGACATTATGATCAACCATCAAGAGCATTCCGAACGTCAATTCACCGAGCCGCTGGCCTCCGAGAAAATCGTCGTTGACCGCAAAGTTTTCTATCTCGACCTGCGTGAGAACGCCCGTGGCCGGTATTTGAAGATCACGGAAGACGTAGCCGGACGCCGTGACACCATCCTGCTGCCTGCCGAAGCTTTCCGTGACTTTGTGGAAGCCGCTGGCCGCCTGATTGACTTCGAGCAGACGCTCCGCCAGTAAGGCTAAGGTCAGTAGCGTTTCGAGTAGCGTTTCGTTAAGGAGCCGCCCATTCCCCGGGCGGCGATCTCTCCAAAAAGACTGTCCCAAAATTCAGAGTGGGACGCGCTGCGGCTGGAACAATGGCAGGTGGACTTTCATGGTGCGGGACTCCTTTCTCCTGATCGGCAATCCAGGAAGCCACCCAGATTGATCACTTATCCTTCCGGCCAAGGTTAGGCATCCTCTCTTTATCTTAGGGCAGTCTTTTTGGGAGTTTTCCCAGAGATTCGTCCCGCTCGTACCATTCCATCTGCCTCTTCCCTGTGGCGGTTAATTCCTGCCTCTACTCAGGCCTGCTTCAATTCCGCGAAGAAGATGCGCCCGGCCGCCGTCGGCACGGACGAGGAAACCGTGATCAACACCGTTTTCCCGATGTGGCCGCTGGCATGGTTTACCACCACCATCGAGCCATCCGGCATAAAGCCCACCGCCTGGTGCGGCTCGCGGCCTTCCTTCGTCAGCAGTAATTCCACGGCGTCGCCGGGAGAAACGCTGCTGTTCAGCGCGCGGGCCAGGTCGTTGATGTTCATCACCGGCACCTGCTGCAGCCGGGCGATCTTGGCCAGGCTCACATCATTCGTCAGCAGCTTGGAGCCGAGGACCTTGGCCAGATTCACCAGCCGCGTATCCACCGGGATCCCGGGATCGGGCGGAGTTTCGTGGATGGAAACATTCATTTTCGGGCTAAACTTCAAGCGGCTGAGGTTCTCCAGCCCTTTCCGACCGCGCTCACGGCGCTGGGAATCGGAGGAATCCGCCAGCAACTGCAATTCATCGAGAATGAACCGGGGCACGATCAGGGAGCCGGAGATGAAGCCGGCATCCCGGATGTCCTCCACCTTTCCCTCGATCAGCACATTGGTATCCACCAGCACCGGCGTGTCAAAAACGCCCGATTGCTGAAACCGCACGTAGGGAATGATCAGCGCGAACTCATCCCGGTTGCTGCGCATCGCCAGCATCATCCCGATGTAGCCGAAGACGATATAGATCCCCAGGCTGATCAGCCAGCGGACGTCGCTGGACAGATAGAAGAGGATGCCCGAGGAAAGCAGCAGCCAGGTAAAGAGAAAGCCCAGGAACAGCCCAAAGGTGGCGGAGGAAAACACCCGCAGCGAAATGCCCTTGAGCAACTGGTCTCCCAGCACCACCAGCAAACCGGAAATCGCCCCAAGCGCCACGCCGCGCCATTGCGAATCGAGCATTTGATCTCCCACCATGCCCCCGATGAGGGTGGTAAAGAGAATGAAGAGAATCTGCAGCAGGCCGATGGTGCGGAGGGGGGTCATAAGAAATCAGCGTCCGGGCTTCTGGGCATCGCGCTTGTCCGCCGTGTCGTGGTAAAAGACCATGCCGTGCGCGCGGATGTTGCTGATGAAGGCGCGCAGATTGTCACTGGTCTGCTTGTCATGCAGCAGCAGGTGGAGCAGGCCATTGCTGTTGTCGGCGGATTTCAGGAAATCCTGGGCCTGGGCGAAGACTTTGCGCAGATCGTCGATGGCCGGGCGCAGATCGCCGGCGGCACCATTGATCGTGACCATGGTTTTATTCGCCTGGTCGATCGTGCCCTGGGCGTTCTTTACGACCACGTCCAGGTTCTTCGACATGGTGGTGAAGTTTTCCGTGGTGGTCTTGAGATTGGAAATGGTGGTTTCGATGTTCCCCAGGTTTTTTTCACCCAGCACGCCATCCTTGATCTTCACGGTCACGACGTTGAGATCCTTGATTTCCTGGGTGAGCTGGTCGAGCACCTGCGCGCCCTTGGCCTGCAATTCGTCGAGGCCGGGCTTTTTCTCCCCGTCCACCTTCGCCCCGGACTGGTAATACTGCTTCGGATCGTCGGGATTGAACTTGCTGGGATCGAAATTCGCATCGGGCACCACCTCGACAAAGCGGTCGCCGAGCAGGCCCGAGGAGCCGATCTGGAAATGGCTGCCGAGCGGGATGTGCACGTTCTCCTGCACACTCAGCGAAACGGCCACGCTCCCCACATTGCGGGAAATCTGCGGCGTCTCGGTGACGTAGCCGATGCGCGCGCCGGCCAGCTTCACATCCGAGCGCTTGATCAGCCCATCGGCGCTCGGGAAGTTCACAATCAGCGAATAGGTGCTGCTGAAGCCCTGGCCTACGCTGCCGAACTTGAAGACCATCACCGCGATGAAGGCGAAGCCGACGGCCACAAACAAGCCGACCTTGATTTCGAGTGCTTTGTCGTCTCTGGTCATATCGTTATATCAATCGTTTTCTTCCGAGTTCCCCTCGATGAAATTCTGGATCAGTGGATCGGGTGAGGCGCGCAGCTCGTCGGCCGTGCCTTTGAAGTAAATACGCCCCTCGTGCAGATACGCAATCTGATCCGCCACATGAAAGGCGCTCTTCATATCGTGGGTCACGACGATAGAGGTCACCTGCAGGCGCTTTTGCAGGCGGCGAATCAGCCGGTTGATGCTGTCCGACATCACCGGATCGAGCCCCGTGGTGGGTTCGTCGTAGAGAATCCCCTCGGGCTGGCTCACAATCGCCCGCGCCAGGCCCACGCGCTTGCGCATCCCGCCGCTCAGGTTCTCGGGCATCTTCTTTTGCTCGCCCGCCAGGTTCACCATCTCCAGCGCCTCCGCGACGCGACGGTCGATCTCCTGCCGGTCCTTGACGCCGATTTCCTTCAGCGGAAAGCCCACATTGGTTTCCACGTTCATCGAATCGAAAAGCGCGCCGCTTTGGAAAAGAATGCCCACCTTCTTGCGCACGGCGGCGAGCTTGCGCTCGGTGAGTTTGGTCACATCCTCGCCATCCACGATCACCTCGCCGGAGGTGGGCTGCATGAGGCCGATGATGTTCTTCAAAAGCACGCTCTTGCCACTGCCACTGCGGCCGATGACCACCAGCGTCTCGCCGCGGCGCACATCGAGGTCCACCCCGCGCAACACGTGCTGGCGCCCCAGCTGCTTGTGCAGGTTGCGAATGCGAATGAGAAACTCGTCCCGGGCCACGTCGCTCATACGCCGGCGGGGAAGATTGCGTTCAAGAGCAGGGTCAGGAACAGGTTGGTCACGAGAATCGCCAGCGAACCGATCACCACCGCCTCGGTGGGCGCGCGGCCCACGCCCTCGGCGCCTTCCTTCGCATTCAGCCCCTGGTGGCAGCTGATGAAGACGATGAGCAACGCGAAGACGAAGCCCTTGCTGAGCGCCATCTTGATGTCGCGCAGGCCGGTGAAGGTAAACATATAGTCGAGGTAATAGGCGTCGGAAATCTCCAGCAGTTTCACCCCCATGATGTAACCGGCGATAATGCCCAGGCCCACGCACTCCGCGACGAGGAGCGGCATCGAGATCATCATCGCCATCACGCGCGGGACGACCAGGTAGTCCACCGGATAAACGCCGAGCGCGCGCAGGGCGTCGATCTGCTCGGTCACCTTCATCGTGCCGATCTCCGCCGACATCGCGGCGCCGACGCGGCCGGCCACCATCAGGCCGGTGAGCACCGGGCCCAGCTCACGAAACATCGAGACCGAGACCACCGCCCCCACGGCGGTATCCATGCCGAGCCGGTGAAATTGAAAATACGTCTGCGCCGCAAAGACCGCCCCGGTAAAGCCGCCGGTCACCAGCACCACGAGCTGGGAGCGAAACCCGACCTCCAGCAACTGCCGGAAAAAGAGCTTCCAGCGAATCGGCGAGGTGAAGATGGAGCGAAACGAATCCACCGCCAGCAACACCAGTTCCCCGAAGTAGCCGAAAAAAGAGAGGGCATTGCGCCCCAAGTGACGGATTAGTCCCTGCATGCAGGCGCACAATTAAGCGGCTGCCGCCCAAATGCGCAAGCCCCGGGGCTCGAAAGCCACCGCGATCATCGAAGAAACAAAGATCCCAGAGCAACCACACCACAACTGCTCCGGCCCTTCTTGCTCTTTGTCTTGCTCCTGCTCTTGCTCTTAAAAATTCAAATCACCAAAGCACAAACTTGTGTCCCCGTTCCCAGACTTTCTGGGAACGCAATTATCGATGCGATGGAGAGCAAGAGCAGGAGCAAGACAAAGAGTAAGAACTCAGCCGGCAAAAATTCCACCAATGCGTTCCAAAAGCCTCCACGCCTCCACCGTTTAAATCAGCCCCTAGTGCTTGATCCGCAGCGGCTGGGTCTTGCGCCGGAGATCAAGCTCGGGCGGGATGGAGCCAACCACGCGGGCCGAAAGGCCGATGCGGTCGAAAACCCCCAGGATTTCCTGCAACGAAAGGGTCGGCTCGTCGAACTCCATATAGACGATATCGTGATTGCTATCCACCTTGTAGCGCAGCCCCGCGACCGTCTCGAATTGATGGTCAAGTTCGAGAATCTTTTCGAGATTCCTTACGCCGCTGGCATAGACTTCGAGTTCGATCATAATATTCAGGTGGGAATGTGCTTACATCGTAAACCCCGTTTTAGGCGATGGAAAGTGATTTTTCATCCCGGGGTTGGTTTGGGTGAATTTTTATCAGCCCGGCAATCTTCGTTCCCACTTGCACGCACTCTAGGTTTCGCATTTAGTTAGCCACGCGGTTGGAAATTTTCTGTGGTGTGTGAATGCGTGGCCCCCAGCGGTAGTGTGGCATGAGCAAATTGCGGCGTGGAACGATTTGCCCACCCAGGCTTATTGCGTCTTTACCCGGCTGGTTCGAGCGCGGCTTTCCTCGACGCCCTCACGTCCTATTCCCCCCGTCTTTGACGACGATTCCTAGCGCGCTCGTCCTCCCCAATCTCGTCCCGGTGTGGCGGCAGATGTCCCCCGCATTTCGCAAATCCAAAAAACCTTTTAACCGGAGATTCTATGAAATTCTTTTCCATGCAAAAACGCGCCCTCCGAAGCCGGAGCGGCCTTTCGATGATGTTCCTGCTCCTGCTGGCAGGCTGGAGCAGTGGCCACGCCCAAACCTTGTCGGACGGAAACTTTGACACCCTCGTGAGCGGGACAATCCCCACCGGGAGCATTCAGGAGCCCGCTGTCCTTGGGGGTGGCACGGCCACGCTGGCGGTTGGCCCCTGGAACCTGTCTTCCACCGGAGCCAGCCTCACGGCGGGTCCCACCGTTTCCATCGGGGCAACCGCCCCGGGCGGATACGGCGGCGGCAACGACGCGTCGATCAGCTTCGGCCTCGCGATCAGCGGGGAATCGGGCTCGCTGAGCCAGAACCTCACGGGTTCGCTGATCGCGGGGCAGACTTATACGCTGACCATGGACGTGGCCGTAGCCAGCATCCTGGGCACGCTGTCCACCACGGCGCTGACTCTCACCTCGGGCGTCACCACAGTGGCACAAATCAGCAGCAGCACGATTCTGTCCGCGCTGACCTCGGCCAACGCCTTCCAAACCGTCTCCACCACGTTCACCCCCGACAGCAACTACAGCAATCTGGTGCTGACGATCAGCGTCAATGCCACCGGGCCGCAACTGGCGACGACGTATTTCTTCGACAACCCGTCGTTGACGGCAGTGCCGGAGCGGAACGGGACGACGCTGTGCCTGCTTTCCGCCGGCGTGATGTTCCTGCGGCGGCGGGCAAGGACGTAAACGAGGGGGCTGGGCCAGGCGATGGAAGGCACCGCCTGGCCGGCAAAGAATAGCGCCAAGCGAGGACCATTCTCCGACAAGATCGGCGTAGTGGTCCGGCGCAGCGGGGATAACTTTCCCTATGAAAACGAGCCCGCCAGATCCCCACTTGCCCAACGACTCCCCGCCCCTGCTCGAAACGCAGACCTTCGACATCGAAGACAGCGAGGACGTGATGAATCTCGCCCGGCAGCTCATCAATGGCGAGCACCCAGGCATCCTGTGCACCATCGACGAAAACGGCTTTCCCCGGGCGCGCTGGATGTCCACGCTTTCCTTTGAGGAAATGCCGGTCATTTACAGCCTCACCTCGACCGACAGCCGCAAGGTAAAGGACATCAACCGCTACCACGGCGTGAGCTGGATGTTTTTCAACCAGGACATGAGCCTCATCCTCACGCTCACCGGCACCGCCCACGTGCGCTCCGATGCGGGCATCCTGCGCCGGGTGTGGAAACAAATCCGCGACTTTTCCCACGCGTATTTTTTGAACCACTGCACGGAAGGCCCCGGCTTTGTCGCGATTGAGACCCGGGTGGAGCGCATCGAATGCAACTCGCCCAAGAACGGGCTGCGCTTCGCCCTCGACCTGCCCGCGGCCCCAAGCGTGCGCTGAAGGAGGCACGCAGGTAATCTTCTCCCCAACCCTCAACCCCCACAGAACCATGAATACCGGACTGCAACATCTGGAACGGCTGCTTCGCGTGGAATTCAGGCGGCATTTCGCCCATCGCTGGCGCAATCGCGCGGCGAATCGTCTTCAAACTCCCCCCGACCAGCCTCCCCTGCGGGTCGGAACGGTGCTGGTCGCGCTGGAATATTTGTCCGCCCGGCATCCCGCCCTCATCTGCGCCACCGCGCTGGCCCGGCAGTTTCAAGCCCGGCTGGTGCTCGTGCATGTCGTCGAGCCGCTGTATGTGCTGGTGTGCGAGGCGGCCGCCGGGTTCATGGGCGCCTGCGAAGCCGCGAAGGAGGAGGCAAAGGAGCGGCTCAAGACGCTCACCAAGGAAGCAGACGCCGATGAGGGCCTGCTGATGGAAGGAAAGATCGACGAGGAAATCGTCCGCACCGCCACCGCCGAACATGCCGATTTGATCGTGATGGGCCGCTACGAACGCACAGGCCTGCGCAAGCTCTGGCGGCGCAATCTCACCGACCGCGTGATCGACCACGCGCCGTGCCCGGTCGTGTGCGTGCATGAGCCGCCCGCAAGCGCCCCGGCCAGAGCCGCGTGAGAACTTTCCCTGCTCTCCGCGTCCTCTGTGGGGAAAATTCTCGCGCCCTCGTGTTTAGATCATTTCTCGAATAAACATTCCGAATGTAATGCGCCCAGATGGTACTTCTTTTCGAAAACAATGTCATTCTGAGTGGAATGAAGCGCAGCGGAATGGAGTCGAAGAATCTCCATCTATTTTTCCGGCCTCTTTAACGGCAAGGATTTTCTCGTCAACCCAGCGCAGAAATAGATGGAGATTCTTCGGCAAGCTCAGAATGACAGCTTTTCCCAAAGGGGTTTCGTGGTGAAATTCTCCTCCTTCGGATTACCTCCCCTGCCGGCGGCACTCCGTGTCGTCCGCCGCGAGTTCATCGCCAGAGATTGGATTTCGCCAGTTCGAGCACTTCGTCGCCACGACCGCTCAGCACGGCTTTCATCATGTAGAGGGTGAAGCCCTTCGCCTGCTCCAGCGCAATCGTGGGCGGCAGTGAAAGTTCCTGGCGGTTGACCACCACATCGAGCAAGGCCGGGCCGGGATGGGCGAGCCACTCCTTCACCGCCAGCGACAGATCGCCCGGATCTTCCACGCGGAGGCCGTGGATGCCCGCCCCCATGGCGAGTTGCGCGAAGTTGGGATTATCGAGATCGGTGCCAAAGGGCAGCCAGCCACCCGCCTTCATCTCCAGTTCCACGAAGCCGAGCGAGCCGTTGTTAAACACCACCACCTTCACCGGCAGCCGGTGCTGGCGCAGGGAAAGCAGATCGCCCATGAGCATCGCAAAGCCACCATCGCCGGAAAGCGAGATCACCTGCCGCCCGGGACAGGCCAGTTGCGCGCCAATGGCCTGCGGCATCGCATTCGCCATCGAGCCGTGGTTGAACGAGCCGAGCAGCCGGCGGCGGCCGTTCATGGTGAGATAGCGCGCGGCCCACATCGTGGGCGAGCCGACATCGCAGGTGAAGATCGCGTCCTCCGCCGCGAGCTCATTCACCACCCGCGTGAGGTATTGCGGGTGAATCGGGCGACGCCCCGGCTCGCCCGTGGCGAGCTCGTCGAGACCGGCCCGCGTCTTTTTGTAATGGGCAAGCGCCTGGTCGAGATGCTTGCGGTGGGTTTTCTCCTCCAGCAGCGGCAGCAGCTCGCGCAAGGTTTCCCGCACCTCGCCGACGACGCCCAGATCGAGCTTGCTCCGGCGGCCGAGATTTTCCCGCCGCACATCGACCTGCGCGATCATCGCCTCGCGCGGGAAGAATTGCTGATACGGAAAATCGGTGCCGAGCATGAGCAGCGCGTCGCAATCCATCATGGCGAAGTAGCCGGAGGAAAAACCGAGCAGTCCGGTCATGCCCACGTCATAGGGATTGTCGTATTCCACATGCTCCTTGCCGCGCAGGGCATGGACGATGGGAGCCTTGAGCCGGGCCGCGGTTTCCACCAGTTCGTCATGCGCGCCCGCGCACCCCGCCCCGGCCAGGAGGGTGACCCGCTTGCCCTGGTTGAGCAATTTCGCCAGCAATCCCACATCGGTCGCGCCGGGCTTGATTACCGGCGCGGCAACCGGCGTGAAATTCACCCGCGGCTCGTTGACCGGAGCCTCCTTGAGCGCGACATCGCCCGGCATGGCGATGACGGCCACGCCCCGCTGCCCCAGCGCGCTCTGGATCGCGAGTTCCAGCACGCGGGGCATCTGCGCGGGCTGCATCACCGTCTCGCAATAGTGGCTGCAATCGCGAAAGAGGTGCTCCGGCTTCGTCTCCTGGAAATAGTTGCTGCCCAGCTCCGCGCTCGGAATTTGCGCCGCGATTGCGAGCACCGGCACCCGGCTGCGGTGGCAGTCGTAAAGCCCGTTGATGAGGTGCATATTCCCCGGCCCGCAACTTCCCGCGCACACCGCGAGCGAGCCCGTGAGATGCGCCTCCGCCCCGGCCGCAAAGGCCGCAACTTCCTCGTGGCGCACGGCGATCCATTCCACCTCGCTGCTCGTGCGAATGGCCTCGGTAAAACCGTTCAACGAATCCCCAACAATTCCGTACACTCGTTTGACTCCTGCAGCGACCAGAGTCTTCAACATCAGCTCGGCAAGATTAGACATGCGAAAGCCTACGCCCCATCCCCCACCCCGCAAGTGACAAAAGCCCCGAAGGGGTCTGATCGATTTGAACGCCATTGGCCAATGCCCATTGGTCATTCCGCTTGCTCCCCGCCGCATTTCCCCCTACCAAGGCAGCAGCCGCCAATGTTCCGTCATCCGCACCGTCCCTGCCTTCCATGATCTCCCTGCCCAGCGGCCAGCGCGTCCTTATCGTAAAGCCCAGTTCGCTCGGCGACATCGTCCATACACTGCCCGTCGTGCACGCCCTCAAGCTGGCCCGGCCCGACCTGCGCCTCGACTGGCTGGTGAACCCGGAATGGGCGCCGCTGCTGGAAGGTAATGCCGATCTGGAGCACGTGCTGCACTTTCCGCGCAGCCAGTTTCGTGGCCTCGGCGGGCTGTTCCGGCTCAAGCAATGGCTGCGCGAAACCCGTTTTCCCCAGCCCTTTCTGGCGCTGGATTTCCAGGGGCTCGCCCGCAGTGCCTTCCTCGCCCGCTTTGCCGGGGCGACACATATTCACTGCCTCGGCGACGCCGAGCTGCCCGCCCGCCTGCTCGCCACCCGCGTGGTTCCAGCCCGGCGGAAGGCCGAACACTCGGTGGCTCGTTACCTCCGGCTGGTGCGCGATCTCGGCATCGAGGCGAAGGAACCGCTCGCCACGCCACTGCCCCCCGGCGTGGAAGTGCCGGACGTCCCCGCCACACCATTCCTGCTCATCCATCCCTTCTCACGCGGCAAGGGCAAATCGCTGCCCGTGGAAACGCTCACCGCGCTTTGCCAGGCCCTCAGCGATCTGCCCATCGTGATCGCCGGCCGCACGGATACGCCCTTCGACACGCCCCCCGGTTGCCTCAACCTGCTCAACCGCACCACGCTCCCGCAGCTCATCTGGCTCATCCGCCGCGCCGCCTTCACCCTCAGCGTGGACAGCGGCCCCATGCACATCGCCGCCGCCCTCACCGACCGCCTGCTCGCAGTCCACACCTGGAGCGACCCCCGCCTCGTCGGTCCCCACAACCCCCACGCCTGGATCTGGAAAGGCCGCACCTTCTACCGCGCCGACGCCCAAGCCGAAATCCCCGTCCTCCCCTCGATCATCCCCACTCCCGCCGACGCCCAATCCTTCGCCAGCCACCTCCGCGCCCACTGGCCAGGCTGAGACTAAAAATAAAGCCCTGCTGAAACCACTCCTCACGCGTCTCGTGTGGTGGTACCGACGTCCTCGCCAGAACGATCTTTTCTCCCCTCTCGTGTTTTTGCTTCGGGCCCAAACTGCAGTTTGGGCTCGCACCTTTCTGCACAATTGGAGTTGCCAATAAAGCCCATCCCTCGACCAGTCTCATCCCCTCGTGACCAGTCTCCCGACTGGTCACGCACATGTCCGTGAGACTCCCGTCTCCCGTTCCGCGCATTCACCACATCTTACACCCCGTCTGTTCAATCACATTCTCCCTCCTCTTGGTGTCTTGGTGCTTTGGTGGTAAAAAAATCTCCGCGTCTTCGTGGTAAAAATCACCCCCGAAACAAAACCATTCCCACCATTCCTCCGATCAAAAACAGCACCCCAATCTCCCACAAATCCGCCCGCGGATTTCCCCCCATCACCGAAATCACCACCCCAAACGCCAGCAAAATCCCCATACACCCAAACGCCCCCTTCAAAAATCCCCGCACATAACTCCGCCCCTCCGGCAAATTCCCCCGCACCGGATCATGCACCACCCCGCCCACCCAATACCCGCAGTTCCGGCAGGTATCATCCGGATCATCATTCTCCTCATCACATTCGGGACAAATCCACATGGCGTATCGACCAAGGGATAACATCGAGCGTTATCAGCGCGAGTAGAATCAGCAAATGGTTTGTAGCGTCTTGGAAATCCACTCACCGGCCAGGCCGCATCCTCCCATCCTGTCCATCCCGTTCATCCTGTCTAAAAAAACTCTGCATCGCGCGCGCCTCTGCAGTGAAAATCCCTCTTTCTCGGTGTCTTGTTGGCAAAGCCACGCCCGTCCCATCGCATAGCCCGGCTTCTTTTAAAGCTGCCCCGTTTTTCCCGGCCAGAGTTTCACGATGACATGCGGCATAAACGGCTCCTTTAGTCTTTCCGATATTGTTCGTTGCTCACCTTTTCCATCCAGTCCACGACCTTGCCCTCAAGGATCTCTCCAATGGCGATATGCGTCATCGCAGTGGTCGGCGAGGCCCCATGCCAGTGCTTTTCGCCCGGCTCGATCCACACGATGTCGCCGGGGCGGATTTCTTCCACCGGACCGCCCTCGCGCTGCGTCCAGCCGAGACCGGCGGTGACAATGAGCGTCTGCCCCAGCGGATGCGTATGCCAGGCCGTGCGCGCGCCAGGCTCGAAGGTGACGATCGCCCCGCTCACCCGCGCGGGGTCGCTACCCTTGAACGGTGAATCAATGCGGACGGCACCGGTGAACCAGTCGGACGGGCCTGGGTTGGATGGCTGCGAGCCATTGCGTTGGATTTGCATAAATGTGAGGTGGTTAATTTCAGTCTTCGGCTTCTCCGAAAGCGACGGCGCTTACAGTTCCTGCTTTGTCGGGCGGAACAGAATTTCATTGATGTCCACCTCTTCCGGCTGGCTGATCGCGAACGCCACCACCCGCGCAAACGAGTCCGCCGGAATCGCCACCTCCTCGTAAAACTTCTGGACGCGTGCCGCCACGTCCGGCTCGGAAATACTGCCCGGCAGCTCGGTCGCCACCGCGCCCGGCGAGACGATGGTGGTGCGGATGTTGTAGGGCTTCACCTCCTGCCGCAAGCCCTCGGAAAGCGCGCGCACTGCATGCTTGGTCGCCGCATACACGGCCCCGGCCGGCGTCACCTTGTGGCCGGCCACGGAGGAGACGTTGATGATGTGCCCGCTCTTCTGCTCCTTCATGTGCCGGAGCGCGGCAGCAATGCCGTAGAGCACGCCTTTGAGATTCACATCCACCATTTGTTCCCAGTCCTCCACCTTCAGCCGGTCCAGCGGCGAATGGGGCATCAACCCGGCGTTATTGATCATGACATCAATCCGGCCATACTTTTCCACCGCCGCATTTACGAGGGCCTCGACCTGTTCGCGTCGGGTCACATCAGTGGCCAGGGCAACCGCATGTCCGCCAGCCGCCGTCAATTCCCCGACCAACGCCTGGAGGCGATCCAGACGACGCGCGCCCAGCACCAGGCGTGCGCCCTCGGCCGAAAGCAGGCGGGCCACCACCTCGCCCAGGCCACTGCTCGCACCGGTAATCACAATGACTTTTCCTTCAATCCGATTGTTTTTTATCGTAAACTTTCTTTGGGTAGAAATGAATAATGGGGTTCAACGACCGACGAGCTTTTGCAGGTTCTCCGGATAGCGGGCACCCTGCACTTCGATGTCGGCCAGCGCGGCGGCGATGGCTTGCAGATCGGTGGCAGTCAGTTCCACCCGGGCGCCCCCGAGGTTTTCCTCCAGCCGGTGCAGTTTGCTGGTGCCGGGAATCGGGACAATCCACGGCTTCTGCGCCAGCAGCCAGGCGAGCGCGATCTGCGCGGGCGTCGCCTTTTTCTGCGCGGCAATTTCGCCGATGCGATCCACCAGCGCCTGATTCGCCTGCCGGGCTTCCGCCGAGAAGCGCGGCACCTTGTTGCGGAAATCGCTGCTGTCAAAGGTCGTGTCCGTCTTGATCGCCCCGGTCAGGAACCCCTTGCCCAGCGGACTGAAGGGCACGAAACCGACGCCTAGCTCCTCCAGCGTGGGCAGCAGCTCCTGCTCAGGTTCGCGCCACCACAGCGAATACTCGCTCTGCACCGCCGTCACCGGCTGCACCGCATGCGCGCGCCGGATCGTCTTCACCCCCGCCTCCGACAGGCCGAAGTGCTTCACCTTGCCCGCGGCGATCAATTCCTTCACCGCGCCGGCGACGTCCTCGATCGGCACCTGATCGTCCACGCGGTGCTGGTAGAAAAGATCAATCGCCTCGATCCTCAGCCGCTTCAGCGAGGCCTCGGCGACTTGCTTGATGTGCTCGGGGCGACTGTTGAGGCTGCCGAGGTTCACGCCCTCGGCAGTGATGTCGAAACCGAATTTCGTCGCGATCACCACATCCTTGCGAAACGGCGCCAACGCCTCGCCGACCAACTCTTCGTTGGCAAACGGCCCATAAACTTCCGCCGTGTCAAAAAAAGTAACGCCCCGCTCCACCGCCGAGCGAATCAAAGTGATCCCGCTTTCCTTATCGACCGCGGGGCCAAGACCAAAGCTCAGCCCCATGCACCCGAGACCGAGTGCCGAGACTTCCAAACTGCTATTTCCAAGGGTGCGTTTTTGCATGGGATAACTCCTGTTTAGTAATAAACGTGAAGCCACCCTACCCCGGGTGCATCCCGCCGTCGCCCCGGCTCTTGCTCCCGCTGTTGTAATCTTGCGGGAAAAGCATGGAAGAGGGTTTTACCGGGCCTGAACCACAATCGAGCTGGCGTCGAGACCGTCGGCGGCCGCGCGGAGGATGATGCTGCCGGAGCCGCCGGTGGGACGGAGGATCGCGAGGCACCGGCCTTGGAAGGTGGTGCAAACCGGTTCACGGAAGCTGGCAGGTTCGTTCGGGCTGCCATTGCCCTGGGCGGCGAGTTCACCGGTACCACCGACGGAGAAGTGGACGGACACTTTGGCATCGGGCACGCGCAGGCCATTTTCATCGACCACTTCCACGGTGACGTAGGAGAGATCGTCGCGACTGGCGTGGATCTGCGAGCGGTCGGCGGTGAGCTTCAACCGCCGCGCGGCACCGGTGGTTTTCAAGACGGTCTGCGCGATCACTTTTCCATTCGTCAGCCCCAGGGCGCGAAGTTCACCGGGCGCGTAGGGCACGTCAAATTTCACGGTAAGCAGCGTGGCCTCGGAGACGGGCTTCTCACCAATAACTTTGCCGTTAAGTTCCAGCCGCACCGTGTCGCAGCGTGTGTAAACCGCCACCTGCAACGGCTTGCCCTCCTGGCCGGGCCAGTTCCAGTTCGGCGCTTCATCGGGCCAGCCCCACTCGCTCACTTTTTCGGTGAGCCCGGCGGGGATCGGGGAATGCACTTCCATCGCAATCGGGCGACGCTTCCAAACCACGTCACGGTAATCGGACTGCGCTTTCTTGAAGCCGCACCCATCAAGGTCGCCGCACCATCCATTATGCCACGGCCAGGACATGAAGAAGGGATTCTTCCCATTGCTCAGGACGCTGTGACCGATGCCGCTCTCGCCAAAGTAATCCATCGCCGTCCACACGAAATCGCCGATCACATACGGGTGCTGCTCCACCTGCGCCCAGGTGTTGAAGAGATCCTTCGGGAACGATTCGGTAGCCATCATCACCCGCTCCGGGTGCCGCGCGTGGTCGCTCTCGTATTTGCCCGGGAGATAATTGTAGCCGCCCACATCGAGATTCACGAAGGCCGGATCGGAGATTTTGTCCCAGTCGCGCCCGTCCTTTCCGTAACCGCAGACCGCCTGGGTGATGGGCCGCGTGGTGTCGCTGGCCAGCACCTCGTTGCGCAACATTTTCGCGGTGCGTTCACCGTCTTTGAATTGCTCGGGAATTTCGTTGCCGATCGACCACATGATCACCGAAGGGTGATTGCGATCACGGCGCACCATCGCGGCGATGTCGCGCGCGGCCCAGTCTTTGAAATACAGGTGATAATCCTGCGCGTTGTCCATTTTCTGCCGGTTCCACTGATCGAATGCCTCGTCGATTACCAGCATGCCCAGGCGGTCGCACGCGTCGAGAAAGGCGGGCGATGGCGGGTTGTGCGCGCACCGGATCGCATTGAAGCCGGCGGCCTTGAGCAGTTCCACGCGCCGCTCCTCCGCGCGGTCGAGCGCGGCGACGCCGAGCGGTCCGTTGTCCTGATGCACGCATCCGCCCTTGAGCTTGAGCGGCTCGCCGTTGAGCCGCAGCCCGTGCACCGCATCCACCTCGATCTTGCGGATGCCGAAGGAAGTGGAGACCTCATCCAGGGTGCTCCCTTTGGCCACCACTTCGACCCGGGCCTGATACAGGCGCGGCGAATCCGGCGACCACAGCGCGGGCGATGGCACTTCCACCGCCTGGTCAACGGCCATCGTATCTTTCGCGACGAGATGCATTTCGGTCCGCACCATGGGCAACCCGGCCCCAGTGCCGTCGATCACTTGCGCCCGCACCTCCAGATCCACCGCCTGGCCACTCGCATTATACACCTCGGTCTTGATCCGCACCGTAGCTTTTTCCTTCGTCACTTCGGGCGTCTTGATCGCCAGGCCCCAAGTCGGCACGTGGACCGGCTGCGTCGTCGTCAGCCATACGTGCCGGTAGATGCCCGACCCCGAATACCACCGGCTGTTCTTCCCCTCATTGCGCACCTGCACCGCCAGCACATTGTCCGCGCCACCGGGCTTGAGATACGGCGTGAGATCGAACTCGAAACTCGTATAGCCCGAGGGATGCGCGCCGAGCAGATGACCGTTGATCCACACCTGGGCATTCATATAAACCCCGTCGAAGCGCACGCTCACGAGCCGCCCCCCTGCGTCCACCTTGAAGTGCTTGCGATACCACCCCGTGCCACCCACCGTGTAGCCGGTCTTGTCCTGGTTCTGGCTCGCCGTGGGATCGAAAGGCCCCACGCGCCCGGCACCTTCCGGCAAATCCTCGATGCTCCAGTCGTGCGGCACCTCCAGCGTGCGCCATTGCGAATCATCGAACTCCGGTTTTTCCGCCCCGGCGGCGTCGGCTTTCAAAAAGCGCCAGTCCGCATCGAACGAAGCCTCGCGCGGCAGATCGGCAAACAGCGGAAACGTGGCAAAAAATAACGCGGCCGAGAGCGTGAGCCGGGAAAGAAATGGTTTCATAAATCGGAATGGTGCGGTGCTTCCCTGCAAGCGAGCCGAACCTGCGCCGCGAGGCAATTCCTTGATGACTTGAACAGTTTGCGGTGACCGGTGTCGAAAGCTTTCCAGAACTCACGAGCCGTCTTGCCGATTTGCTGACCAAGGTGGGTGAGGTCGATTTTTTCCAGCCGGTCGATCAACGGGCCAATGGCGGGCGCGAGCTGATCAAGCATGCCAGCGAAGAGGTGCTGGCCTTGCTGACTGAGGTGATCGAGTCCGTTGGAGATTTTCGCGAAGAGACCAGCATTGCGATCCATGACGGCACCATAATTCTTCATGCTCTCCGCGGACTCGTTGAGCTGCGCGGGATTGGCGAAGAGCGCCATCATCTGCGCCCCCTGCTGACCAAAGATAGCCATCGCGGCGGAGGTGCGGGCGGCCTGGGTGGGAAGTTTGTTGAGGGCCACGCCGATCTGCTGGAACTGCTGGAGCGCAGACCGGCCGCGAAGTTGCTGCAAGTTGAGCCCAAGGCTGGCGAAGACGCCGCTGGTGGACTGGCCGTCGGCATTGGTGCCGCTGAGCGCGGAGCGAAGGGAGGTAAGCGAGCTCTGCAGGTTTCCGGAGCCAGCGCCGCTTTCGTCGAAGGCATCCTGCAAGGCGACGAGGGAGGAAACGCTCTCGCCGGTGACGCTGGAAAGGGTGTGGAGTTGCTTTCCGTTCTCGACGACTTGCTTGAGATTTTCGGCGACTTTTTGCACGCCGGAAAAGGCGTCGAGCGGAAAGCCGAGGGTGCTCAGAGCACCGCGCAGGCCATCGGTCATCTCCCAGCAATGCTTGAGGAGCTCGATGGGATGCTTGATGCCCTCGCCCATTTTTCCCACACCTTGAGCCACAGCGTCGCCCATGCCCTTAACTTTCTCGAGAGCAGCCTGACCAGCTGCGGCGAGATGCTCGAAAGGAGAAGTCTGACTTAGGATGGCCTGGATCGCGGATTTGCCTGCGGCTTGAAAGGATTCCCAATAGCTCTTGAGCTTCGCTGCGGCGGCGCGACCGCTTTCCGCAAGATGTTCGAACGGATTCCCAGTGGCCTGGCCTAACGATTTGTAAAAACCCGCGACAGCGTGCTGGCAGCTCTCCATGGCCTTAAGAAAAGGCGCGGCGCTGAAATTAAGGAGGGATTGAGTGTCTTCGCCCATACGGGGCGATGGTCACTCACATGGAGAAAGCGCGCCAACCCGGGTGCACCGAATGAGCGAACTCTCGAAGCGACAGGCTAGAAACCGTTTAGATTTAACTTCTTCTGCAAGTCGCTCTTTTCCTGAGCTTCTCTTTCAGCCGTATCCCGCTTCACTGACTCGGTAGTTTGAATCGTGAGGTAGTGGGAACTGACAGTATAACCCGCATTGAGACTCCCATCTTCAGAATTCCAAAGAATAAAATCGTTGTTTTTGCTGGAGAGTTTCCAATGGGCTCCATTCGATCCTAAATCCAGCAAAAGTCTGATTTCATCGTCCGAAAAAGGTTTGCCTGTATCTGAAGTATCGTCAGGTTTATCAAACTCGATCGATTCCGCTTTCCCCTGATAAAAGTCGATGTGGATTAGATATCCCGACTTACTGAAAGTAATTGAGCCATCACGTTCCGTTTTAACGGGCTTGCCATATCGCTGGGTGCACTGCTCCAAGGTTTCGCCAATACGGGCATAGGAGGAGAAGGTCAAGCTGGCCAGAACGCAGAGGGAGAAGATCACCGTTTTCATCACTAGCAGCGATTTGGCATTCGTTTTGGATCGAAGGCAATTCTATATTTCATCGCATCGCGCAGTAGATGAAATGCACCGCTTTACTCCTGCCCAAACTTCACAAACTGGTATCTGCGCAGGGTTCGCACGGTGCCGTCGGTGGCGGGAAGATGGAAGACGCCGTTGCGTTTACCAAGGGTATATTTGATGTCGTCGCCATCGGCCAGTTCGTCCAGGTGCGGGTAGCCGGTGAGGAGAAAATCCACGTTGCGGCTGAAGTCGCGAATGAGGAGACCGACGGGGGTATCGCCGGAAAGGATGACCTGCATCACCTTGCCGCCCAGGCGCTCGATATTTGAAGCCTGCTCTTGTTCCTGAGCTTTTGCGTTGGCCTCCGTTTGGGCTTCGGCCTCATGTGCGCGGTCGATCTGCGGGCCGAGAATATGCAGGACGTCGATCGGCAGTGATTTCAAGGGGATGGTGACGTCACCATCGTCGGAACTGAAATTCGCGCTATCATGAATAATGTAGCCGAGGCGGGGATTCCGATAGGTTTTGCCCTCGTAGGTGATCCATGGAATTTTTTCGTCATCGGCATGAGCCAGCGCGGTGACGAAAAGCGCCAGCAAGGCCACGCCAAGGGGTTTGGTCGCATTCATTTTCATTGAACAGACGCAGGTTTGAGTGGGGAGTATTCACTAATCCCGCAAAAGATTTTGCACCACCTGGGCGACGGGATAGATCCAGGCAATTTCCTCTCGGGCGATTTCGATCGGCGGGTAAGCGGGATTGTAGCTGGAAAGAATGATGACCTCGCCGCCATTCTTCGACTGGAAGAGCTTGCACATCACATCTCCATGCAGGGTGCGGGCGATGACGGTGTCGCCATTGCGCGGCGGGCGGCCGGGATAGACCACCGCCTTGTCGCCCTCGCTGATCCGCGGCGACATCGAGTCCCCACGAATCGTTACGCCGAAAGCCTTGCGATCCGTGCAATCCACCGCCAGCACGCCCTCGTAGGCGTAGCCCTCATCAAGCGCGCCGTTATCCAGCGTCCCGGCCTGGGCCCAACTCAACAATGGCACGTAGCGCGCCTTTACCCCGGGCGGGAATTGAATCGGCGGCGTGTCACCCATCGTGCCAGTCACTCCGCTTTCATCCATCACGCGCGGCGATTCCGAGCCATCGAGCAGCGACTCCATGTCCAGCTCCGGTAACACCTCGCAAAGCTTCTGCGCCATCCGACGACTAATCCGCGCCCCGCCCTCCTCCACCGCCTGCAATACCCCCACCTCGTATCCCATGCGCTTCGCCAGTTCACGAATGCTCAGCCCGGCGTGCTCCCGGGCGGATTTCAACCGGGTGCGCGGCGTATCTTCATAGGATTCCCGCACCAGCGCCTCGCCTTCCAGGCGTTCAATCAGTTTGCGCAACGTCGTCGAAGGCTCCCTCCCCTGCTCCAACATGCTCACATAGTTACGGGAAATACCCAATCGTTGAGCAAAATCCGCCTGTGAATCGCCGAGCAGATTTCGAAGTCGAATAATCCTTTTCGAAAAATCTTCAAAAGTGCTCACTTTTTTAGTTGCATGATGCTCACTCATTGAGCAAATTGGGATCAGAAACGCATTGAAAGTAGCTCAGGCAGAGGTGAAACACAAGAAGAAATCACATTCAGTGAGAAGTTTATGCTCAATCAGACCACACAATCAGCCTCACTCGCTTTTACAGAGTGAGCATCCAATTTCTCAACCGCCGCATGAAATCCCGCCTCACCACTCATTCAGGCCCACCCGCTTTGACCTCACCCGTATGAACGACCTCAATTCCCATTCCAATCCCCAGCAGATCGCGCTCGACTGCCTGTTTCGCGCCGCGCAATCCGCCCTCCCCGCCCTGCCGCCCACCGAGCGGGCGGATGTTTACGACGGCATGGCCAGGGGAAGGAAATCCCCGGCAAGGTGCTCGAAGGTGAGGCACGGCTCACGAATGAGCAGCTCCGCATCTTTACCGCTTCGCTGGCGTAGAAACCATGAGCAACAAAACCCTAGCGTCGCCTGGCGTCATGGGCACGATCACCACCGGGACTACACTCAATGTTACTTCGCCCACGCAAGCAAACCTATATGTGAAAGGTAACACCGACTCTTCGGCGACCTGGGTGGATCGTCATTCGACGTCGAACTATACCGGCATTGCTTTTACCACCAACGGCTCGCAGGATTACTTCCTGCACGAAGGACCGGATGGAGCCCTGCGGATGGGCGCTAGTGGGAATGAACTCTCCATCAGCGGTGGCGTCACCGCCATCGACAGCCTAGCAGTGAATCACGGGATCGCAGCCAATGAACCGATTCGTCCCGGGGTTTATACCGTTTCAACTTTGCCAAGCGCTTCCACGCGTGGCGTCGGTGCGCAAGCGATGGTCACCGATGCGAACGCCCCTAGCTATGGAGTCACCGTGAGTGGAGGAGGGGCAGCAAAAGCTTTCGTAATCAGCGATGGCAGCAACTGGATCGTCCATTAATCGAAACATGGTTGTTTGATGAACGTAACCCCAACCTTCTTGACTTCCACCACGGCATTGGCGTCTCTTGTCACTCCCTGCCATACTGACACTCGAAGTGATTAAGTGATTTCATGATTTCCGAATCTCCACGCTTGCTAATGCCATGGCTGCCTGTTTGTCCGGACTGGAGTGAGCGCCTTTCCATTCTCGGGAAGGAATCGACCTTGGAAGTCTGGAAAAATCTCGTCTCTCTCGCCAATACCCAACTCGACTTTACTCAAACCACTCGCCTTGACCGCGCGCTACGAAAGCGTTTTGAATCTGCCCCACCAGAAAAGTTGGAAACCCGTCCCATTCGCCTGGCGGTGCTTGGCTCTTCGACGGTGGAGCATCTGCTGCCGGGGATACGAGTAGGTGCATTGCGGCATAACCTGTGGGTGGAAACGCATACGACAGATTATAGCCAGTATCTGCCCGCCATTCTGGTGCCGAACTCCTCGCTACACACCTTCAAACCCGATGTTATCTTGTTCATCTTCGAAGCAGCCCATTTCTTGGGGAATGAATATAGGCAGAGGTGCAGCTCATCGGACGTTGTCGTGGCGGAGACAATCGGTCGCATTCGCGAACTGTGGGCAAAGGCACATGAGGCATTTGGCTGCGGCATCATCATGCAAACCCTGCTCCCCATAGCGTTACCACTAATGGGAAATAATGAACATCGCCTCCCAGAGAGTCCTCAGCGACTCATTCGCGTGGTAAATGAACAGCTTCGCACAGCAGCCATCGAAGCAGGAGTGGAATTACTCGCGATGGATGAACATGCAGCGGAGCATGGACTTGGCGCATGGTATAATCCCGTACTGTGGCACAAAGCAAAGCAGGAGATTACCCCACTGGCAACGCCACTCTACGGAGAATACGTGGCGCGCATCCTGGCGACACGACAAGGTCGCTCGTCAAAATGTTTAGTCCTCGATCTGGACAATACACTCTGGGGCGGAGTGATTGGAGATGATGGCTTGGACGGCATTAAGCTCGGTCAGGGGAGCGCACTGGGGGAGGCTTATCTTGCAATCCAACGGTATGCCCGCGACTTATCCAGGCGCGGAGTCATCCTCGCTGTATGCTCAAAAAACGATGAAGCAAATGCAATAGCCCCTTTTGAGAAGCATCCGGAAATGCTTTTACGCCGGTCCGACATTGCCTGCTTTGTGGCGAACTGGGAAGACAAGGCCACCAACATACGGCGCATTTCACAGTCCCTCAATATTGGCTTGGATGCCATGGTCTTCCTCGATGACAACCCTTTCGAGCGCAATCTAGTTCGGTCGGAACTACCAATGGTCGCCGTCCCCGAGCTTCCCGACGAACCCGCGCTGTATCCACAGCGCCTCGCCGAGGCCAGCTATTTTGAAACCCTTTGGGTGACCGAAGACGACATGCAGCGCGCCCGCCAGTACCAGGAAAACCTCGCTCGCGAATCCTTGAGGGCCAGTGCGACCGACATGGAAAGCTACCTACGCAGCTTGGAAATGGAACTCTCATGGGCTTCTTTTGATCGCATCGGGCTCACGCGCATCACCCAGCTCATCAATAAAACCAACCAATTCAACCTCACAACACGCCGCTACACTGAGGATGAGGTTGCGGCGTTAATTGAAAATCCGTTGGCTCTGACCCTCCAACTACGGTTGGTGGACCGATTCGGCGACAACGGTATCATCGGCATTGTGATTGGTCTGAAGAATGGTGACACCATTGATCTCGACACTTGGCTGATGAGTTGCCGAGTGCTCGGTCGTGGAGTCGAAAAAGCCACTCTCAATCTTGTGATGGAGGAAGCAAGGCGACTTGGAGCCCAACGACTCCGCGGCACTTACCTCCCCACAGTCAAAAATGGTATGGTCAAGACCCACTATCCCGGACTGGGCTTTCGACCTACCACATCCGCTATCCCAAACGGCGAGCAATGGATATTGGAACTCGACACCTCTGAACCCCTCCCTATATGGCTGGCGGTGAAGAAGTCTGAATAGGAAACCAACTACCTTTTATGGATCAAGAATCTGTGCTCAAACAATTGACGGGGATTTTTCGGGAACTTTTTGATGACGACTCCATCGAATTGACCTCTGAGACCACCGCAGCAGACATCGCTGAATGGGACTCTATGAATCATGTGAGCCTTATCGTCGCTGTCGAGAGCCGCTTCGGTATTAAATTTCAGACCGCGGAAGTTGAAGATTTAAAAAATGTGGGGGACTTTGTCGCCCTCGTTTTGAAGAAGAGCACGCAGAAATAAATGCTGTTCAATTCGTTTCTCTTTCTCCTGCTCTTCCTGCCTCTAGTGTTGAGCGGTTATTTCTTGTGTGTGCGCATTGGGCATCGGGTCGCAATGGCTTGGCTGGTCGGAGCTTCGCTCCTCTTCTACGGCTGGTGGACACCGGCTTATTTAATCCTGCTCTGCTGTTCGATTTTATTTAACTATACCGCCGGAGTTTTCATCCAGAAGACGAGTGCGAACGGTCGAGTGCAGATGATCATTCTTGCCAGTGGGATTACGCTCAATCTGTTGCTTCTCTGCTATTACAAGTATCTGTTTCCAATTCTTCACTGGTTTGAAAAATTGGATCTGTATCTCATTCCTGCCAATGCGGGCGTACTTCTTCCCCTCGGAATTTCTTTCTTCACTTTCACACAGATCGGCTACCTGATTGACTGCAAAGCTGGGCTTGCCTCAGGTCGCCGATTTCTTGATTACACATTGTTTGTCACTTTTTTCCCTCACTTGATCGCAGGGCCAATTCTTCATCACCGAGAGATGATGCCCCAATTTGAAAACCGCGAGACTTGGCGATTTGATCTTAACAACTTCACCGTTGGTCTTTGCATCTTTTCTATCGGCTTAGCGAAAAAGACGATAGTTGCTGACCGTTTTTCGGACTATGTCAATACCGGATTCAACGCGCTGGGACAACTTAGCAGCGCCGATGCATGGATGACGATGCTGTCGTACTCCATGCAGCTTTATTTCGACTTTTCAGGTTACTCCGAAATGGCGATCGGATTGGCCCTTCTATTTAATATTCGATTCCCTGCAAATTTCGACTCCCCCTACAAGAGCGGATCCATCATTGAGTTTTGGCAACGTTGGCACATGACGCTTACTCGTTACCTAAACCTCTATCTCTACAATCCGGTGGCCTTGTGGGTGACTCGTCTGCGTACTCATCGAGGTATGCCGGTTGGTCGCCCTGGATTGAAGACTCTGTCGGGATTTCTATCGATGGTTGCGTTCCCAACAGTGTTCACAATGGTCCTAGCCGGGATTTGGCACGGAGCGGGTCTTCAGTTTCTAATTTGGGGGCTGCTGCACGCATGTTATTTGATAATCAACCACATATGGCGGCTTATTCTTCACAAGAAAAATGCCAAAAATTCTCCAGAAAAGCCGAATTGGTTTAGTCCCTTGTGGAAAATTGCCGTTACCTACTGTTCAGTGCTTTTCGCACAGATTTTCTTTCGGTGTCCGTCCATCACAGATTCACTCACTATGATTTCAACAATGATTGGACACTCCCATCGGACGTCGGTCATTTTTGATCACCCTTTACTTGTTTGGACCTACATTACGGTTGGTTTTCTTGTTGTTTTGGGCACACCCAATACGTTGCAGGTTTTTTCCAAATGGGAACCGACCCTTTCGAAGCTTCAAAATCCATTCAGTGAAAAACTCGCGCTGTTTCAGTGGAAGCCTAGTATTTTTTGGGCTGTAGTTGTCGGAGTTGTGAGCGCGCTAGCTATCCTAGGTGTGGGAGGGGCAACCGAGTTTCTCTATTTCCGATTTTAGTATGCGAAGGTTTCTCCTTATATTCAGTTTTGCCTTCTTCATTACCATATCCCTGGCGTGGCTTTGGGTAGTTCAATGCCCTATGGCATTTCTCGATCACGAATATCCAATGTGGAAAGCCAAAATGGATACGGCTTCCAACCTCCCATCGAATTCGGTAGTAATCCTCGGTGATTCACGTGCAATGGCCGATTTAATTCCGAAAACTCTGGGGCCAGACGTAGTTAATTTTGCCGTGGGAGGAGCCTCCACGTTTGAGATCTATGCATTTGCAAAAAAAGTTTTGTCTTCACCTAATCCTCCGAGAGCGATCATACTTTCAGTTTCACCTTTTCATTTTACGGTAATGGATACTTTGTGGGATCGGGGTGTTAAATTCGGCCTTTTTGACTGGAGGACTCTCGATGAATTGAGAATAAGAGCACGAGCCGAAAATGAGGTGGTTAATAGTAGAAACTCGATTCCCAATTACGCAGATGGAAAGCATATCTTTGGTCCAGAGACTTTTTTCGACATTGAGGCAAAAATTAAGGTGGGATTATTTTCCAACCGGTTTCCAGCCTACTATTTTTCCGCCATGGTTGATGGAGGATTTTTTTTACGGAAGTCAAAAAATCTCCTGATTTACAAAGATGTCCTTAATGCTAGAGGCTATCACAGTTTTGGAACCGCCGATGGCACTCAAGACCTCGGCCCTGAAACAAAGTTTCCCCAATTTAAGCCGGCTCCTTTACTTGATCACTACTTCTCGGAAACGATTCAACTTTTCCTGAAAAAGAATATTCCAGTTTTTTACATTACCGCTCCGCTAAACGAGGTTTCTGTTGCAAAACTCGATAAACATTTCTCAGAAGCCTACGTCTCTTATATCCAAACTTTTGAATCGCGATTCTCCAATTTTCATATCACTGGCACGCGTTTTTCTTCAATGCCTTGGCGCTACTATGGAGACGGTTCACATTTGAATGAAAAAGGAGCCGAAGTATTTTCCGCACAAGTTGCCAACTGGCTCAAACTAACTGGTGTTGAAAATTAGGAGAGCGCGTTCGACTACTTTCTATGTCGCTAATTTATCCCGCAAAAACTTGCGCGCTGGCATTTCGAAAAAGCGATATGAGAGGTGGGCGGTTAGGATCACGGTCGAAATTACGACGATGCCCAAAAGGGCACGCTTGGGTTGTGACATATCGTGGCGCATTATCGAGGCATTTAGGGCTTTCCCGAAAATGGCGTGCAGGAGGTAAATGGAGTATGAGGTATTGCCTAGAAATAGGGCAATTTTGCTGGTGGTGACGCGATAGGTGATGGTGCCGGGTTCAATCGAGCCAAGCACGATGACAGGCCACAGGAGCAGGAGGAACCAGCATTCGTATCCAAATTGCCGACCAACGGCCGATCCCAGCAGGGCGAGGACGAAAAAGACGTCGGTGGACCGCCTAGCTATGGAGGTAATACGCGGAGCGAAGGAGAACAAGACAAAGATAAGCCCCCCCACACTGAAGCCGCATGCACCACGAATGAGGGGTTCGAACCCCATGGCATGTGGCTGCTGGATATGGAAAAGATAGAGGGTCAGCGGCACCAGCAGGACAACAATGAGCACCACCGCCATCCTCACGCCCACACGACGCAAACCGTACATGATGAGAGGGAAGCAACCGAGGTAGCAGAGCCATTCAACGCTAATCGACCAAGAGGGATAATTCCAAGGCCGGTCCACGCCAATCCAGGGAGCGGACGAAAGCAGCAGGATTTGAGAGACAAACTGCCGGAGGTTATATTCACCGGTAATCGCGCCATGGCGAAGGGCGACCCAAGCCATCGCCCCCACGATGAAGAGAGTGATAAGGAAAAGCGGATAAATGCGGGCGAAGCGAGCGACGAAAAAATCCCACCATTTGAATTTTTTAGCGGGATCGATGAACGCCGGGTAATAGCTGTAACAGAGGATAAATCCGGACAGCATAAAAAATAAATCCACAGCTTGGTTACCAAACAGGAAATAGTAGGGAAGGAGATGGATGCCAGGAAAAAAATAGTCCATCCCAATGTGGCCGAGCATCACATTGAAGGCAGCCAACCCCCGCAATCCGGTATGGGCTTTGATTTCTGATCGAGTCATTTTAAGTGAAAATAAAAAGTTAACCTAAGGGGATCATCGAATGGGCATTTTCACTGCCTGGCAGTTCCTGTTTCAGCCGCTTTGTCTGCCGATCCGAGATGAACTTGTTTTCGACGATCCGGAAAAACACCCAGCCGAAGGCCATTGCGGTCAGGATTTGAACTAAGAACGGGATGACATACCACGTCCCCTCAAGGCCGATCTTGCGCAATGCTCCGGCGGGATATCGAATGACGTGGATGTGGGTGAGATAGACACTGTAGGAAATAGCCCCCAAGCCCAACATGGGAGTCATCCATTTCTTTTGCGCCAGTCGTTCACTATACGGCTTCAAGAGCAGCAGAATCAGAGCAAATATCGGAGCTGTGAGTGCCTGCCCGCGAAGGGATACTCCCAAAGGGACGTACACTGCGGACTCTTTTAGCGCAAAGATGAAGGCGAGAACAATGCTCAATACGGCACCAGCTCTGATCCAAATTTTCAACCGATCAGCCTCACTTGAAACCACGGCAAACAGAAGGGCGCCCAAGGAAAATTGATACCAACGATCCAGCGGAAAGAGGCAGGTCTGTGGCGAGACAATCAGCCAGAGAAGAGAAAATACGGTGAGCGCAATACACCCGAAGACTAGAATATAGTATCGAACTTTTGCTTTCAAAGAGGCACTCACGAACAGGAAGAACCCGATGATTGCATAGAAAGTCACTTCATAACAAAGACTCCAGGCCACGGTTAGAATCGGTGAAATCGCGAACGGCTGTTGAGTAAGACTCGCATTGGTCAGCCAATATTCGAGATTGCGAACCGGGGCAACGTGGTATTGGTCGAAGCGATAAGCCGGAAGCAAATGCCGACTCTGCAAATACGAGGTGAAAAGATCGACCACCAAGGCAAAAGCACATGCGATCCAGTAGGGCGGATATATTCTTCGAATGCGGGCAAACAGATAACTGCCGATTGATTTCTGGTTGCTGATACAACCATAGGCCGCGCCAAAAATACAGTAACCGGAAATGACGAAGAAAAGCATCACGCCCAACCCGCCGCAGAGACCGACTCTAAAGAGAGGATTAGTCGCTAGCTCAGGGTGTCCATTGGCAAGATAGGGGAGACATGAATGAAGCATCAAAACCCCTAAAACAGCGGCCCCACGCCAAGCATCGAGCATCAAATAAGGAGCTATCTTGGGTAACGAATGATCGAGAGAGGAATTCATGGAAAGAAACAGGAGCGCGATCAAGCCGTCACACCCGAGTGGCCGAAAAATATGGTTTTACTGAAACTCATCGGTGCCAAAGCATCAAATCGGATCAAGTTGGTTTGTCAGCAAAATTTTGCTCCAACCTCTCCTCATCTGCCGCGATTCTCCCAACTCGAGAATCGATGATCTTCCCCCTGAGATTTAGTCCGGAGATGAGTAGAGTTTGGAGGTTGGTGTAGGTTGGTTAAGGAGGAAGGTCAAGGCGAAGGAGTTGGGAGGGAGGAAGCCGATGGAGGAATGAGGGCGGAGGGTGTTGTATTCGTGTTTCCAGTGGTGGATGAGGAGGCGTGCTTCTGCGATGGAATGGAACCAGTGCTGGTTGAGGCAATCGTCGCGGAAGGTGCCGTTGAAGCTTTCGATGAAGGCGTTTTGCATGGGTTTGCCGGGTTGGATGTGGTTGAGGTGGACGTGATTGCGTTGAGCCCAGAGATGCAGCGCTTTGCCGGTGAACTCGGGGCCGTTGTCGGTAGTGATGGTGTGGGGAAGGCCGTGGGTTTGGGCGAGCGGATCGAGCACGGCAGCCACCGCCGCACCGCCGATGGAGGAATCCACGTGCAAGGCCAG